>CAJDUS010000011.1_pt2 | contig 31826 bp, 25 predicted proteins | sample 7390831 | NCBI WGS metagenome assembly CAJDUS01 (sample SAMEA7055684, study PRJEB34461) | soil metagenome | biome: terrestrial ecosystem; feature: Peninsula; material: soil | place: Antarctica | collected 2016
TACTCTCGCGGTGCAGGTCGATGTTGCGGGCGCCGTCCTTGGCCAGGTTCTCTTCGGCCGAGGTGCCGGGAAAGAGTGGGCGATGCAGGATGGCCAGTTCCATGTGATGCGTGGGGTTGGGGATTGCGACCGGGAACATGCAGGCGTCCTTGTTGTCGACGCCGTCGAAGTGGATCCCCTCGTAGGGCTGGAAAGTCGCGAGACCGAGCCGTTCCCACGTAAGAAGGTCCTTCGACTTGGCGAGTGCGATACGCGGACCTTCGGGGGAGAATGCGGTGTAGGTCATGATGTAGCTCGCTAATGGCTCGACGTACGTGACGCGCGGGTCTTCGCAGCCGCCCTCGCCATTGGGCCGAAGTTCGTAGGGGGCTTCGGGTTCGAGCGCGATGCCTAGACGTTCGATGCCAGTTGGTTCACCGCGCGTATCGAACTCAACGCGCGCAACGCCAATGCGAGAGTAGTTCCCGGCGGCGACGAGACGGGGAAAAAGGTAGAGCTCGCCGTCAGGACCCCGAGTTGCGGCGGGGTTGAGGATGCCGCCGACCTCGTTCGCGTTGCCGGGTTCGGGCTCGACCACGAGATCGAGCCGCTTCATCGTAAACGTATTCATGCTTCCTTGCCGGGTGATGTGATCTGGGTTGCGCCGTCACCGAGGCAGGCCAACACTGTTTGAATGACGCGCGCGGTCTCTAAGGGGTCGCGCACGAGGATTGAGTCAACACCAGCTGTTTGGGCGGGGTAGTCATTGCCACCGGGGAAGATCGCGTCACCGGCGAAAAGCATCTCGTTGATTGGAATGTTCAATTGATCCCGGAGCTTGGCAATACCGTAGGCCTTGTCGATTCCCGGCTTGGTGACGTCAATCGATGTGGTGCCTCCCATGTTGATCGCGAACTCCGGGATCATCGGCTGCAGGATCGTCTTAATCTTCGTGCGCTTCTTAAAGTCGGGGTCCCACGATTCCTTCGCGCTGAGTGGCGCCTCTTGGCCGAGCACCGAGAGCGTGATCTGGCTGCCGCGGTCCTCAATGGCCTGGCCCCAGATCTTCTCCACCCGGATGCCGGACTCGTCGAGTGCCTTTTGGAGTGACTCCTTGATCTTGGTGCGCTGTTCGTCGGTGAGGTCTTCGGAGTAGACCTTCGACCAGTGTCCGACGTACTCGTAGAACTGCGTACCGCACGTCGGCAGTAGATACAGGTCCTTGAGTCGTTCATCCTCGGGAAGATTGGCGAGCAGTTGCTTTTGGAACTGGGACCAATCGCCGCCCGAGATAACGGCGACGTTCATGATGCCGAGCAGGTCGTGCAAGAGGCCCGCAATCTCTGATCCCAAGGCCGATTTGCTCGGAGCCAGCGTCCCGTCGAGGTCGAAGACAAAGAGTTTCTTCATACTGCCCTTCCCACAAGTGGTGGCGCGTGACCCGACCGGGCCTGCCATTCAATGTTTGCCATCCACCTTATGGCCCCTGATAAGGAAAGAGCCACCCACGTCGTCGCTTTCGCTGGACGCGCTCAGTTCGTGCGAAAGTTCTAGGTAGTCGGGGACAGAGGTGAGTAGCGAGCGACGTGCGCTCGAGGGGTGGTCGAGGTGTCGAACGTGCGAACTATGCCTACTTTTACCCTCGGAGCCTCAGCCGGTGTACTCCTAAGCGTTCTCTGCGCCGCAGGCGCCTTCGGCGCTTCGACGTCGTCAACGCTGCCCCAGCATTTGACGACGACGACACTTTCCGCTTCAACCATTACCGAGGGCAAGGCGTACGCCGTCCCGCTTTTGGATAGGCAAGCCGTTCCGCCATCGGCCCGTGTGGCCGCGATGCTACCGACGCCGTTGCGCGCGACGGGCGACCGGGGCGCCGGTGGCGTCGTGTCCGCCGCACACCTTGAGTATCTGTTGTCCTCGTCGGTTGATGTCGAAGCGTTCGTTCGCGCCCATCTTCGAAGTGGCGAGTCGGTCGAAGGAACAGGGACCGGTGACTCGCCGAACGCCGAACCCGTCTATTACGTCAGTGTCGCCATGATCTGCGCCAGTCCTCACGTCACCTACTGCGGCGTCTTCTACTCGTCGACTCGAACGATTACGGGTAGGCAGGAGTTGCGCGTTGACGTCGAAGTGGTGTGGTTGCCAATCGAGCACGTGAAGATGCCGCTCACCGGCGTGGTCACGTTGACCGGCTATGCGAAGATCTCGCTCAGTCAAGGTTCGCGTGATCCAGTCTCGGTCGTGCTCTCTCGTTCCCAGGCCGTGGCGCTACGAGGCGTGATTGCTTCACTCCAAGTGACGGGTGGCGGGACGTGCATGGAGGATACGCGGCTCTTGAAAATTGTCGTCACGCGCACGAAGGGTGGAACAGTCCTCTGGAGTGCGAGTGCCGACGAGTGCCCTGGAGTACTCGCCGTGATTGGACAATCGTCCCAGGCCACGCTCGATGACCGGTCCTGCAAGCTCTGGCACGTCGTTGATTCCTTCTTTCGCGCCGGGGCAGCGGCCGGGACGAAGCAAGGTGCCAAAGTCTGCGCATCGCAGTCGTAACGGTCCGGCCACCTCTTCCGATGGTGCCGTAGAAGAGCTCGAGGCCGGCGCCCAACGCTCAGGCGTCGAAGATTGTTCGCGACTCGAGCTCACTGGCCGAGTCGATGGCCTCGTCAATAACACTGTCGCTCGGCGCATCGTCGGCTCGCGGTCCAAAATTTGGTTCGCCCTTGATGGGCCACAACAAGATGAGGGCGGAAAGCGCCACCACTGCGGCCATGATGGAGAATTCGCCGCGGTAGCCGAGCGTCGTGATGAGTGCGGCGCCCAAGGCAATCGAGATCGTTTGGGGCAATGACGCAATGAGATCGAAGGCGGAGAAGGCGCGGCCCTGCAGTTCATCGGGAGTGCGAAGTTGCAGGAGCGTGTACGCCCCGACCAAGAGCGGCGGCAGCGCCACACCAAAGATTACCGCTCCGACCAGGACCGTTGCCAAGGAGCCGCCTTCGAAGAGGAGCGCGCCGATGACGATACCGATGAGTCCGATGCCACTTAACCACCGTTCACCGATTCGACGCATTGTCGGAGCGGACAGTGGCCCGCCCACCAACGCACCGACACCCTGGGCGGCCATGAGGACACCGATGAAGCTCGCACTGCGATGAAGTTCTTGACCGGTAACCGCAAAGATACCGGTCTCGGCGAACCCGACGACGCTGAGCGCGACCGCCAACGAAATGACGAGTCGCTTCAGTATCGGTGTCCGGTTCACGTGCTTGAAGCCGCCAAGGATCTCATCCAGGAAGTGTTGGGGAGTGCGCGTGGGTCGTTCTTCTCGAACGTGCAACATCAGAAGTGACAGTCCCGCAATGACGAAGGTAACGGAGTCCAGTACGGCGATCCAGTGTCCGCCCACGAGAACGAAGAGGCCCGCCCCAGCGAGGGGCGCGATGAGTCGGAGACCTTCTCGCACGGTACGAAGAAAGCCGTTCGCGTCGCCCAACTGTTCGGGCGCCAACAAGACCGTTAGGAACGCCGACTGCGCCGATCCTATGAAGTTGCCAGCGACACCGTAGAAGAACATCGTGATGTAGATGATCCACACGTCCGACGCATTTCGAACGCTCAGGAGCGTCAAGATGCCGACGGCGCTCAGGAAGTTGACGACGATTAAGAGGGGGCGTCGACGGACCCGATCGACGAGCATTCCAGCGAGCGGAGCGAACAGCGATGCGACGACACCAAAGAAGAAGGTCAGACCGGCGTCGGCGTTGGAGTGCGTTAGCTCCTTCACCCAAATGCCGAGGGCGAGGAACATTGAAGCGTCGCCGAACAGGGAGAAGCTCTGTCCGATCAGATAGACGCGTGCGTCTCTGGACTTGGCTAGTTGGCGCATGGTCATTGCGGTCTCCCGGGAAGTTTGAGCGGAAACGTGAAGGTCAAAATCTCTACGGGCAGGGTGTTCGCCGGCCGGCTGGCGGGATCGATGATTCGTTCGTGGAATCGTTCGAAGATGCTCGCCACGTCGGTCAACACCTCGCGCAGTTCTTCCGGCGTGACCATGAGAATCGTTTCGATGTCTTGGGTCGCCTCTTGCCACTCCCGGGGATAATTCGGCCTCGAGTGGTAGAACTCTTCGCGTCGGTTCATGGCGCGTTGGAACACCATGCGTTCGAGACTCTTGGCGGCGATCGAGGTTTCGGGGTCTTCGTGCATGTCGTCGAAACGCATTGCGAGTTGCACGATCTTCCAGGGGCGTTGACGCCCGGGACCGGCTCCGGCCTCTTCGACGAAGCCGTACTTGGCCAATTGACGGAAGTGGAAGGAGCACGTGGTCGGCGATTCTCCAATGAGTTCGCCCGCGGCGGTCGCGGTTAGTGGCCCCTCCAGCGCCAACGCTTCCAAGAGGGCCAGCCGAACGGGATGCGTAAGTGCGCGCAGCGTCTTTGGATCATCCAGATTCCGGAATTGGTCCACCGAAGAATCGTGAACCTCGACGTTTGGATTGATGTCGTTGGTTGGGTCGGCCATCTTCTCGAGCGTACTCTGTCGAGAGGTTTCTATCGAGAGAAAGTTAGTGAAATTGCCATCGTCGGAAGTACTGAAGTCATATGGGGTTTCACTCAGTGAGGCGGGGATGTGGCTGGGATTCGTCGCTTCCAGATGCCGCATTCGGACAATACTGTTGCGAACGAGGCATATGAGACTGAGGTGCTAATGAACTGTCCAACGTGCGGTACCGAAGCGCAGTCCGGCGCCACGTTCTGCAGCGTCTGTGGGGCGGCATTGACGGCGCCTTTTGGCGCGCAAACCCCAGGGCAGGGTTCGCTGTCCGCGTACCCGCCGGCACCGGCCATCGAGACCTCGACGGTTCTTGAAGTGGCGCCCTACGCGCCCTGGATCCGACGCGTTTTCGCACAGATCATTGACGGGCTCTTCGTGATTGTGCCGGCGTTCGTACTGGCCATTTACGTCGTGGCGATTGAGGGAAAAGTCCATATCGCGACCCACGTGAGCAGTAGTGCCAAAACGACGTGCCACTTCACAGCTCACGCCTTGTCGTGTACCGGGGGCACGCTCATTCGCGCGAATTTTCGCGAACTCCTCATTGGCGTCATCGTGATCAATATCGTCTGGGCGATCTACGTCATCGCGGCGATTGCCGGTCCTCGTGGCGCCACCTTTGGAATGAGGGCGCTAAAAATTCGTATCGTCTCGGCATCTGATCGCGCGCCCGTCCCCATGGGCCGCTCGGTGCTTCGCTACGTCGTCTACTTCGCGATTGGCCTGCTCGAGTACGTCGCCCACATTCTCTTTCTGGTTTCGTTTCTGGATTGGCTGTGGCCGTTGTGGGATTCACGTAATCAGACACTGCACGACAAGGCGGCCGGTACCGTTGCGCTCGACATTCGAGGCCGCCAACACTGAGAGTGCGCGGCGCGACTCGCGGTTACGACGGGTTCCGACGGCGCTGGGTCGCGCGAAATACGCTGCGACCAAGAACAATCAACGCCGACAGGCACAGCAGTCCAAAGAGCAGTGGGCCGGCGAGCCTTATCAGCCATTCAAAACCGGCAACGAATCCGTGGATGGAATCGTGCCACGCCTTATTTACCCCCGACACCGAGTGATGGGCAACGTGGGAAGCGTGTCCACCTTCGGTGAGCGAAACCGTGAGCGATCCGTAGGTGGTCTCAGTGTTGAGGAGCCCGAGCGACGCTTGGAGTTGCTCGATCTGACTCTGGATGGAGTTCAGTTGACTCTGCACCGCCAGGATGCCGTTGATCGAAGTGGTGCGCGTCATAATCGTCAAGTACTGCTGGCGGCTCACTTGCAGCGCCTGGATGCGCGCTTGCAAGTCGACGTACTGCCCGGTGACATCCGTGGCCGACGTGACGACCGACGTGGCGTGGCCGACGTGGCGCACCTGTGTGACGAGCATGGCGAACTTGCGCGCTGGCACTTGCAAGATCACGTAACCCGACGAAGACGTACCGGTTCTCTTCGTTCCGATACGGGCGTGGGTTTGGGAAACAAAGCCTCCGTCGGACGTGGCCAGCGCGGCGAGTGTCGTGAGGTCCATCTCAAATCTCTGGCCGTTGATAGAGAGATCAACCCTCCCGGTCTCTTCGACTTTGAGGGAACTCGATAGTGGCGACGACGTCTGCGACTCCGCCGCGGACGTCGCGATTGCCTTCACCGGAGCGAAGGTGAGCGCGTTTCCAGAGGCCTGCACTTTTAGAGGCGAATGCGGTACTGGCGCACCCGACGTCGTGTTACCGCCGAATTCCGTTCCCGTAATTGATCGCCCCTGAATGTCGTTCGGGGAAGCGAGTTTGGCATTCGCTGCGTTCTCGCTGTTGAGTAGTGGCACGGTGATTAAGAGGACGACCACACCAGCGGCCGCGGCGGCGAGCAGCGATCGACCTCGCCCGAAGTGGTTCACGAGGTGACCGGTTCGTGAGAGTTCCGCTCGATCACCCGACGCCTGGGCCATCGCCAGAATCTGGTCCGTTGCGTCATCGGAGACTTCGAAGTTCTCGACGGTCGCGTGGAGTGCCGTTCGAAGTACTTCTTCGTCAAACATGGTCATGGTCGCTCCTTACAAGAGTGAGGCGGGAGATGTTCGTCGGACCGCAGCGCGGGGTGTAGGGCCAGTCGCCGGCGCGCTTCACTCAGTCGAGATTTGACGGTGCCCGGTTGGCGAGAGATCACCTGAGCGATGTCGTGTTCGCTGAGATCGGCGTAGTAGCGCAGCACAATGACGATTCGTAAATGTGCGGGGAGGTCGGCGAGGGCGCTCATCACGTCGTGGGTCAGGGCTATTCGACTGATCGGGTCCTCGACGTATTGGAGCGTTGCGCGGTCGTTCTCTGAGGCGCGTCGGTCGCGGTGGGGGATCTCTTTGCGCAGTTTCGAATTGCACGTGTTCACCACGACTCGGTAGAGCCACGGTTTGAAGCTGGCGCGCTCAGCGACGGAGTCGCGAAATTTCCACGCGCGCAAATAGGCCTCCTGGACCGCGTCCTCGGCGTCGGGTCGGTTGCCGAGTATGAGGTAGGCCGTGCGAACCGATCGGGCGTAACCCTCGCTGAGCCACGCCCGCAGTTCGTCGGTATCGTCGCGGTCGCTCAAGTGGTGCTCACGATCGCTTCCTCGGTCTCGGATAGTTGGCCCATATGGATACAGACTCCCAGCGCGGGCAAACGGTTCGCGCGAATGTTTGGAAATGTCACAAAGTTTCTAAAATGAATCCGCTCATGATTCCCCTTTCCGTCCTCGACCTCGCGACCGTCACGACCGGCTCGACGGCCGCACGGGCCTTCATCGAGACGACGGAGACCGCAGTTCGGGCCGAGCAACTGGGGTTCCATCGACTCTGGGTCGCCGAACATCACGGAATGCCGGCCGTAGCCAGCTCGGCCCCCGCAGTACTGATTGCGCACGTCGCCAACGCCACGTCAACGATTCGCGTCGGTTCCGGAGGCGTGATGCTACCCAATCACGCGCCTCTGGTCATCGCCGAACAGTTCGCCACCTTGGAGGCGCTGCACCCCGGTCGCATTGATCTCGGTCTCGGTCGCGCCCCCGGCACGGACCACGTCACCGCGCACGCTCTTCGACGCAGTACCGACCTCGGCGCCGACCGGTTTCCCGACGACGTCGTTGAGCTCATTAAATACTTGTTGCCGCTCGATGGTCCCGCGCCTCACCCGTTCGCCAATCCCGGCAATGGCTACCTGCCCGAAGTGTGGCTGCTCGGATCTTCGACGTACAGCGCACAGTTAGCTGGTCTACTCGGACTGCCCTTCTCGTTCGCCTATCACTTTGCCCCGACCCTGGTCGACGAGGCATTAGAGCAGTACCGATCGACGTTTCGACCGTCGATTCTTCTCGAACAACCCCATTCGATGGTGGCCGTATCGGTGATCTGCGCACCCACCACCGAGGAAGCACTCTGGCTCGCCCAATCGTCCGCCTTAAGTATCGTGCAGATGAGAACGGGTCGACGCGGGCAACTCCCATCCCCCGAGGAGGCGGCGGCGTACGAATTCTCGTCCCAAGAGCTAGTAATTGCCCGCGAGGCGATGTCGAGCCATCTCATTGGCGACTCGGCGGTGGTCAGCCAAGGGCTCCACGATCTGCACCTGCGAACCAACGCCGATGAGATCATGGTTTCGACGCGAATCCACTCGCACGCTGCGCGACTTCGATCGCTCGAATTGGTCGCCGCCCTGTGGGAACTAGAACCCGTTGGTGATGGCGAAACACCCTCGCGTAATTCGCAGGGCGCCTCGGGTTAGCCTCAACGTGCAAGGAGACAATTGATGATCGATTCGCCACTATCGCATGACCACGGCCCCCCTGGCCCCCTACAGCCGGGCGAGGTCGCGCCCGATTTCACCTTGTCCGCGACGCCCGACCAGTGGGTGTCACTCTCCGAAATCGTCGGCCCCGTCGTGCTGATTTTCTATCCCGCGGACTGGAGTCCGGTGTGTGGCGACGAGTTGTCGATGTTCGAAGCGGCCACAGGCATGTTCACGTCCCGCGGCGCACAACTGGTGGGCATTTCGGTTGACAGTGCGTGGTGCCACTTGGCCTTCAAGTCGGACCGAAAGCTTCAATTCCCCTTACTCGCAGATTTCAATCCCAAGGGGTTGGTAGCGCGTTCCTACGGCGTGTACCGAGAGGACGAAGGTACGAGCGAACGCGCACTCTTCGTGCTCGACGCCAACCACATCGTGGCGTGGAGTTACGTCTCGCCGGTAGGCATCAGTCCCGGTGTAAATGGAGCGCTCGGCGCAGTGGAGGCGCTGTAATGAACGAAAACGAAACGACGCTCGTGCCCCCGGTTGGACCAGACGATCACACTGACGGACCCGACGACGCGCCGATCACCCTCGTGGAGTACGGCGACTACCAGTGTCCCTCCTGTGGTCAGGCGTACCCCATTGTGAAGTCGTTGAAGAAGGAACTCGGTTCGTCCTTGCGGCTCGTCTTTCGCAATATGCCGCTCGCAAATGTTCATCCTCACGCCGAGAGTGCTGCAGAAGTCGCCGAGGCGGTCACGTTGCAAGTTCCTTTCTGGCCAATACACGATGTTCTCTATGAGAATCAGGGTGATCTCTCCGATGCTGCGCTGCTGCGCTACGCGGCCAGTGTCGGCGTTGACGTCGAGAAGTTAAAGGAAGCGTTACGCGCCGGGGGGCCACGCAGGCGCGTGCAGGGTGATTTCGAAAATGGCATCCGAAGTGGGGTCAATGGCACGCCGACCTTTTTTGTCAACGGCGTCCGATATGACGATTCCTGGGACCGGGAAACCTTCCTCAACTATCTGCGCGAACTACTCCGAGGCGGTTAACAGCTGGGGAGGCGAGCCTGGGGTTTTCGGAGCCGCAGCATTTCGTGTAGATGTATGAGGTGAGAGAAACGTCAGACGCCTTCGGCAGCGCCCTACTCGACTGGGTCCAGGGTGGCACTGAACCCGAAATCATCGAGCGCGACGACGGCGTCATTGAGATTGGCGCCGGCCCGGAGGTCTACCTTATGGACTTCAATGAATGGCCGCGCGCCGAGCAGGCCTCGTTTCAATACGTCCGCGGTCGTGTCGCCGATGTTGGTTGCGGCGGTGGTAGGGCGGCGCGCCATCTCCAAGAACGAGGATGCGACGTCGTGGGCATCGATTCTTCACCGCTCGCCGTCAAAGCGGCTCAACTGCATGGCGTTCGAAAGACGCAGGTGAATACCGTTGACAAACTGGTCGATACTGTCGACCAATTCGACACGCTCATTTTATTTGGTAACAATTTGGGAGTCTTTGGCAACCCGCGGCGGGCGAGACGTCTTTTGACGTCGTGGGCAAAGAAGCTTCCGCTCGGCGCCCGACTACTCATTGAAAGCACGAATCCGTCGTCGAACGGTGTCCCGGTGATTGACCGCGAGTACTGTCGGCGCAATCGCGAGAAGGGTCGCGCCATTGGCCAGTGTCGACTTCGCGTCTGGTACGACCGATCACCGAGCGAATGGTTTTCGTGGTTCTTTTCGTCCCAGACAGAACTGAAGAAACTCATGCGTGGGACGGGCTGGACATTGCTCACCGTGCTGGCCGGTACGCCTGATGAACCGTACGTCGCAGTCTTCGAAATTAAGTAAGAGGGCCTGACGCTCGCAATAGGGCCGGCAAAAACACGTAGATTTCTGCAAGGTCGCGCTCGCCAGTGACGAAGAGGGCCAACGACGTGACGCAATCGTGTTCGTCCTTTGGCACGTTGATGCGCCCTCTCCCGCGGTCGACTGAAACTCTACTTCCACCCTCTCGATCGCAAGTGGCACGGTCCCCGCAATCACGCTGTGTCTGTTGACGGACTGGAAATGAACGTCCCAACCGGACCTCACTCTGAGCTGGATGAGCGCGTTGGCCCGACGACATCAATCGACACGATGGGACCTCCGGCCCTAGGTGGGCGCAATACGAGACGCGAAAATGTAGTGGGAGGGCAACGTGCAAATAGCAAAACCAGAGATCACGTTGGTTGAGTCCACTGATTCGTATCCAACGCCGTGGGAACTCGACGGCTTAATGACCAGTGGCGAATCGATATTCATTCGTCCGATTCGTATCGATGACGTCGATCGCCTGGTGCATTTTCATTCGTCGCTCTCGCCCGAAACAATCCGAATGCGTTTCTTTGGTGAGCATCCCGAACTCAGCGAGCGGGAGGCCGCCCGATTCTCAACGATTGACTACCGCGACCGCATGGGCGTGTTGGCCTTCGCACGAGAACAACTCATCGGCTTTGCCAGTTTCGACCGCATCGATTCGACCCCGCGAGCGGAGGTCGCCTTCGTCGTGAGCGACGCGTACCAGCGACACGGCGTGGGCATGTTGATGTTCGAGTGTCTCGCCGCGTACGCGCGCGACGCGGGCATTGAGCAGTTCGTGGCCGAGATTCTGAGTGAGAACAATGGGATGCGTGACATGTTCTATTCCACGGGTCTCGACTGCAGGGACGAACGCGACAAAGAGATCCTCCAGGTCGTACTCGATCTCACGATGACCGAGGAGTACCGACTGCGTTGCGACGAGCGAGAGGCCGTCGCCGAGGTAGCGAGCATGTCGGCCATTCTGCGGCCCCGTTCGATTGCCGTGGTCGGCGCCGGACGTCGCACCACGAGCATTGGTCACCGCGTATTTCGCGGACTGCTGTCCGGTGATTATTCCGGCACGGTCTATCCGGTGAATCCGTTAGCGCGGTCGATATGTGGCGTGCCCGCGTATCCTTCGCTTTCCGCACTGCCCGAAGCCATCGATCTCGTCATTGTTGCGGTTCCGGCCGCGGCAGTTCCAGCGGTGCTGGCCGAGGCCGCCGAGTGCAGCGTCCGCGCATCGGTGGTGATCTCCGCCGGCTTTGGCGAAATGGGTCCAGCCGGCGCCGCCGTCGAAGCGGGGATACTCGAAATGGCGCGCCGCCACGGCATGCGCATCGTTGGACCGAACTGTCTTGGCGTGATGAACACCGACCCCGACATCGGACTTCGGGCTACATTCGCCGACCTCGAACCACTGCCCGGACACCTTGCGCTGGCGACGCAGTCGGGCGCAGTGGGCATCGTCCTCGTCGAACAAGCCTGCGCCGCGGGCCTCGGCCTGTCGAACTTCGTGTCCATGGGCAACAAACTCGACGTGAGTTCCAACGACCTTTTGTGTTTCTTCGAATCTGACGAACGAACGTCGGTCATCGCGCTCTATCTTGAATCACTCGGTAACCCGCGTAAGTTCGCTCGCATCGCACAACGGGTTGCCCAGAAAAAGCCGATCGTCGCCCTAAAGGCCGGGAAAACGAGGTCCGGTTCGCGCGGTGCTCGTTCGCACACCGCCGCTGCCGCGACGCCCGAAACTGCCGTCACCGCCATGCTGAAAGGTGCCGGCGTCATTAAGGTGGATCGCCTCGAAGAGTTGATTGACGTATCGAGCATCCTGCTCACCGGTGTTCTTCCGTTCGGCCGCCGCGTCGCGTTGGTCGGTAACTCCGGTGGGCCTCTCATCCTTACCGCCGACGCCTGCGAAATGAGCGGTCTCGTTATTCCGGAATTTGGTGCCGAGACGAAGCGAGCACTCGCGCAGATCGCGGTGCCGGCCGCCGCGCTGGACAACCCCATCGACCTGACCGCTGACGGTACCACTGTGGACCTGGCGAACATCCTCGACGTCGTACTGGCCGATACCTCCATTGATGCAGTGATCGTGGTGAGTACCGACCTCCCTACTATGACCCTGGGCGACACCCTGGCGTGCCTCACCGACGTCGCCCGGCGATCAAGCAAGCCACTCATTGCGTGCCTACTAGGTCCGCGACCATTGGAGCGCCAAGAGTGCTTTGTGCCATTGATCCCTTCGCCCGAGCGTGCGGCACTCGCATTGGCCCACGTCTGTAATTACGCCCAGTGGCGAAACGAGTCACACCCCTCGCAGATTGCTTCGACGGTAATTAGCCAGGCGGTACGTGACATCATTACGTCACATCTCACCACCCACGATGAGGGTTGGATGACCTTGGACGAAGCGAGCGAATTGCTCGCCGCGGGTGGTGTGCGCGTGGTGGCAACGAGAGCCGCCTTCAGCGCTGACGAAGCGGCGAGGGTTGCTACTTCAATTGGCTTCCCCGTGGTCTTGAAGGCCCGATCGGGATCGCTGCTTCACAAGTCCGATATTGGTGCCGTGGTCATTGGCCTTGAAAGCGAGTTGGCTGTCGCACAGGCGTACACGGCAATGGACCAACGACTCGGGACGTCGATGGGTGGAGCGGTAGTCCAGGCCATGGTGTCCTCCGGGGTGGAGGCAATTGTGGGACTGACCCGCGACCCAAAGTTCGGTCCAATGGTGATGGTTGGCATGGGTGGCGTGTTGACCGATCTGATTAGCGACCACGCTTTTGGCATTCCACCGCTTCGCCCATTTGACGCGGCCACGATGGTTTCGTCACTGCGTACTGCAGCGCTCCTCGACGGATACCGGGGCGCGGCGCCACTCGACCGCGAGGCGCTTATCGATCTTGTCAATCTGGTCGCTCATCTTGCCGATGAGATTCCCGAACTGGCCGAGGTCGACCTCAATCCGGTCATTGTCGGTCCCGCTGGCGTACTCGCGGTCGATTGTAAGGTGCGTCTCGCACCTCGCACCGAAGGCCCCGGTGCACTCTTTCGGGCACTCCGAGCTCCCAATTTACGCTCCCAAAACAGCTACTTGAAGGGCTAAGACGTTCGGGTTCGTTGGCGTTTGGCTCTCGACATTCCAACGTCGACAGCGGACGAGCGATTGAACGGGAATGGGACAAGGGGCCGGACACGCCGTTCAACTGTTTAACGTGCTCGACGTACTCGATGTGATGGTCATCATGTCACGCGAGGAGAAGTCGCGATTGGCGCGATGGAGATTTGGATGGTCGGTACTCAGATAGCCAAAGTGGAGGGAAACCTAACGTCGCGACTGTCGTTGCGCCTCACCGACGATACGGACTCACGTCGAGGGTCTTTTCTCTTTCGCCGCTGGTGTGCCGAGAGCCGTACCACTTCGCAGCCTTCAGCAATTTCCTCGGTTGCGGTGCTCGCGCGCGGATCGGATTCGACCTACTTTCGAGGACCCACTTCCGATTGAGATTCAATTCTCAAGAACGTCACGTCGCGTTAAGTCTTCGTATGTTTCACGTCGTACTCGCAGAGATGATTTTCCGTCGCGACAAAAGACAACGGCCGGACGCAGTGCGCCGTTGTAATTATTGGACATAGTGAAGCAGTACGCCCCCGTGACGGCGACAGCAATCACGTCGCCGCGGCGAGGTTCGACGAGCAGCGCGTTGGCCACCAACCGGTCACCGGATTCGCAATGTCGTCCGACGAGATCAACGCGCGATCCGGGACCGAGGCGATTGACGACCCCCGCCTCAAATCGCTGACCGTAGAGCGAGACCTCGAGGTTGTCGCCCATGCCGCCGTCCACGGCAACGAACGGGGGGTCGCCCGACTTCACGGTCACCACGCGATAGAGGGTGAGGCCGGCTCGCGCGACAATCGAACGACCGGGCTCGATCAGTAGGCGCGCACTCGAGGGCAGGTGCCGACGTGCGGCGTTCGCGAGCGCCCGGACCCACTCGTCGGGTGTCGGCGGCGTGTCGGAGTACGTGTAGCGCTCGCCTAAGCCCCCACCAAGGTCGTAGACCTCGAAGTCGCCGAGCGCGCCGACGGCTTTGATCGCGTCGTCGAATGGTGCAATCTCGTTGATCTGTGATCCGATGTGCACGTGCACGCCACGAAGTTTCAAGTAGCGACTTTGCCGAATCCGATCAAAAGCGCGATGAGCATCGGGCGCGTGCATTCCAAATTTTGAGTGGTCGGTTCCAGTCGCCAAGGCGCGGTGCGTCGACGCGGTGACGTCGGGGATTATTCGCACTAGGACGTCTTGATCGTGAGTCGCGATACTTTCGAGACGGTCGATATCGTTGAAGTTGTCGATCACGATGGTGCCGACCGCGCTATCGTGCGCCATCGTCAATTCCTGATCGGTCTTCGCATTGCCGTGTACCACGATGTTCTGGGGGTCGACCCCACCGGCGAGGGCCATGACGAGTTCGCCCCCGCCCGCGACGTCCACGCCAATGCCTTCGTCGGCCATCACTCGGTACATGCACGTGGAGGGAAAGGCCTTCGAAGCGAAGTAGACCATGCCTTCGCCCCACTCACGTGCGAGCGCAGTGCGAAACGTCTGGACGCGTGCGCGAAGCGCTCCCTCGTCGATCACGTAAAGGGGCGTCTCGTATTTGGTGGCGAGATCGCTGAGTTGACAGCCCCCGACCACGATCTCACCGTTGCGGTCGACGAATGAGCCTTCCGCCAAGAGGTCAACGAAGGAGGGCGGTGGGGCGTCGTCGTTCACACTGTTGCCTAGCGCACTCGTCCGCGACCGGTGATATCAATCATCTCGACCACCCGATCGTTGCGTACGCCGTAGGCGCTATCGAAGAGGTTCACCACGGGACAGACGTGGTTTGGGATAAGACGTAGTGTGTCGCCAATCGCGAGAGTGCCTCCCCGATCGAGGTCAATCTCGCCAACGCCGTGTTCTTCGCTCGTGAAGATCATCGTGAGATCATCTCGGCCGGCAAATCGTATCCAATCAGGCTTTCCACGACCATCGGAGGTGAGACACTTTGTTCCGGCGTCGATAACGAAACGTTCAGACGTTGGACGACTGACGACCGTCGCTAGTACGTGGGCGGCGCACGTTTCTTCGGTGGCGACGCCGTGCGCAATCATGGTGGCGTCGTTGAATACGTAGGTGCCGGGTCGAATCTCGCTCACCGCATCGAAGTTCATTTCATGTCGTACCGACGGCGTCGCGCCGACACTGATGTCGGAAAGATTGACGCCCCGCTCGCGACAGAGGTTCTGCGTCATGACGAGATCACTAACTTCTTGCGCAACTACCTGGTAGGCATCCTCGGGGTCGTTGGTGTTGTAGACGTGACCGGCGTGGCTGAGTAAACCAACCAAGGTGATCCCCTTCAATGCAGCCAGTTGCGTCACGAGCTCGACGGTGCGCGCACCGGGTGCGCGTCCCATGCGATGAAGTCCGGTGTCGACTTCCACGTACACCTCGATGGGACTCGCACTCGCGACGCCGAGGTTGCTCAGGCCTTCTGCGACTTCGAAGGAGTCGAGGCTGATCTGTACCCGGGCTCTGCGGCGAAGGTCGGCGAGTCGATTGAGTTTTTCGGGGCCGTAGATCGGAAAGGCGATGAGGATGTCGTCAAACCCCGCCTCAACCATGACTTCGGCCTCTCCGACCTTGGCGCACGTAATGCCGCTCGCACCGGCCTCTCGCTGTAGCGCAGCGATTCGCGGGCTCTTGTGCGTTTTGGTATGAGGTCGAAGGCGCACGTCGGCGCGCTTGGCAAGTTCGGCCATTTCATTTATGTTCGTTTCGGTACGGTCGAGGTCGATGACGAGCGCTGGGGTGTCGATATCAAAAACACTCGCGGTCATTGGCGCACACGAAGATTGATCAGGGATCTAGTAACTCGCACCGCTCAATCCTCTTCCCTTCGGCACGATCGCTACGGTATTTCTACCCGCCTTGACTTCAAATATAATCAAAGATACTATCCTTATAATGTGCTGAGGCTCGCTGGGCCGAAGTGACGTAATTTACATATTTCGGGGGGATTCAGTGGTTGAAAACAAAGGAATTAGTACTGAGCAACCGCTGACGCGTCGTAATTTCCTCACCCTTAGCGCGGCTTCGGTAACGGCGATGGGAGTCGCGACGCTCGCGGAAGGCTCGTCGCCGGCCGGCGCATCAACGTCGCGAACGTTGCGGGTCGGTTGGAACTCCCCACCCGACGTCATGAATCCCTTCACGTTTTCAACGACTGCGTCCGAAGAGATTCTGGGCTTGATCTACGACACATTGATGCAGTACGACATCAACCTCAAGCCGGTCCCGGGCCTGGCCAAGAGTGAAGTCGTCAGCAGCGACGGCAAGACCTTTACGTACCATCTCCACCCCGGGGCTACGTGGCACGACGGCACGCCGGTAAGCGCAAATGACGTCAAGTACACGTTCGACGTGACGGCCAAGCACAACCTCGGCCAGGCCGCGTGGGCACTCGCTGACTACGTTTCGTCCAAAGTGATCAATCCCACCACGGTGGTCATTACGTACAAAGTGCCCCAGGCTTTCGATCCCTCGCTGGTGATACTCATCGTGCCCAAGCACGTTTGGAGCAAGATGACACCGAGTCAGATTCTGAACTTCAACGAACCTCACCCTATTGGTAGTGGACCCTTTTCCTTTAAGAAGTGGGTGACGGGCCAGTATCTTCAGGTCGATCGTTTCAACAAGTGGTGGGGCGCGTTGCCCGCGGTGAAGAGCATTATCTGGAACCAGTATGAGAACAGTGACGTCATGGTCCAGAGCCTCACGTCGGGTCAGTTAGACATCCTCACCGAGGTGCCACCCATTTTGTACAACGGACTGGCGAATAAGCCCAACGTGACCAGCGTCGAAATGAAGTCCTTCTCCTTTCACCACGTCGGCTTCAATGTTTCGACGAATAAGAAGTCGGGGGGTAACCCTCTTCTCCTTGATAAGACCGTGCGCCAAGCAATCAGCTACTCACTCGACCGCGCCCAACTCGTCGCCCTTGCTCTCGCGGGGCGAGGAATTCCCGCCAGCGTCCAACTCCCGCCATCGTTTGGTGCTTGGCAGGACAAGATTCCAAAGTCCAAGCAGTTCGACAACAATCCCGAAAAGGCGAAGTCGATGTTGGAAGCGGCGGGCTATCACGTGGGGTCCGACGGGGTGCGTCACGACAAGGCCGGCAAGCCGCTGAGTTTTCGACTCATCGCCATTGAGTCCACTGACGTGGACGTGCTCGCTGGTCAGGTCTTCGTGAAGGCCGCAGAAGCGGTGGGCGTGAAGTTGACGTTCTCCACATTGGACGCGACGACGCTGTCGAACATTGTCTACAACGCCGCGGCGCCTAATTGGGACATCTTCATCTGGGGCTGGGATTCAGGCACACCGGATCCCAACTACCTCCTGAGCGTTCCTTTGACCAGTCAAATCGGCAACAACAACGACGTCTACTATTCGAGTCCGAGCTACGACCAGCTCTACCTTCGCCAATCTTCACTTACCAACGTGGCGCGCCGTCGCGCCGTGGTCCACCAAATGCAGCAACTGTTTTACGACGACGCCGCCTACAGCATCCTGTGGTATCAGAGCAAGCTCCAGGCCTATCGCACTGATACGTGGAAGGGTTGGGTGCCCACGAACGGTGGCATGATCTACAACTTCACGAGGAGCAATTACCTTACGATTAAGCCCGTTTGACGGCGATCCGTGATCTGACGCTCCGCCGAACGTGAACGTGCGCTACCTGGGACGAAAATTCGTCACGCTCGGCTTCACGCTCTACGCGACCATTTCGTTCAATTTTCTCTTGTTCCACGTGCTGCCGGGCAGTCCGGTGGAGCTGCTCGCTCGATCGGGTCATTTCAACGCCGCGGCCCGCGAACAACTCGTCAAGCTCTTCGGTCTCAATCACTCACTGTTTGTCCAGTACTTGATCTATTTCAAGGATCTAGCTCACGGGAACCTTGGTTACTCCTACGTGTACCGCGAGCCCGTCACCACCGTGCTCGGCGCGGCTATCGGAAATACGGTGCTGCTCGTGGGTTCTTCGATCGTCGTGACCATACTGATCGGCGTGTGGCTCGGCGTCATGTCGGCCAAGCGCGCGAACTCTCTCACCGACACCACCATCACGGTCTTCAGTCTGAGCCTGTGGAGTATGCCGGATTTCTTCGCGGGCATGCTCTTGATCTTCATCTTTGGCGTATGGACCCACCTTCTACCCATCTCGGGAATATCGACGCCGGGGCTCGTGGTCGGTGCCTGGGGACACATCCTTGATGTCGGTCGCCACCTGTTGCTACCCGCCCTTACCTTGACGCTCGTCAACGTGGCGGAGTTCTCGATGATTTCGCGCAATTCGATGGTTGATGTGTTGGTGGAGGATTACATGTTGACCGCGCGAGCGAAGGGGATTTCTGAGCGCGCGCTCATCTGGCGCCAAGCGCTGCGCAACGCACTCTTGCCGATTGTGACGGCCGCGGCCCTCTACGTGGGCATGTTGCTCGGTGGCGCGATTCAGGTCGAGACAGTTTTCTCGTGGCCGGGAATGGGACTATTGACCTACAACTCGGTCACCCAACGCGACTATCCGGTGCTTGAGGGAAGTTTCTTACTCTTCGCGATTGCGGTTATTCTCACGAACTTCTTCAGTGACGTCCTCTATCATCTTCTCGATCCCCGAGTGCGGCGTACCTGATGACCATGCCCCCAATCTCTAACGCCGGAAAAAATCCAATTATTGGTGAGACGTCGCGACGCGGCGTTTGGCGCGCGGTCTGGCGCGACCCGATGGGTCGATCGGGGCTGATCGGTGTGGGCCTCGTTCTCTTCGCCATACTCATAGGTCCCATCATTTTCCCCTTCGATACGAATTCGTTCGGCTCGTCCTCCCTGTCGATCCTCCAGGCGCCGTCGCTCGCGCACTGGATGGGAACCACCGAGCTGGGCCAAGACGTGTTCCGACAGTTTCTGGTGGGCGGGCGCATCTCGCTCTACGTCGGAGTCAGTGCCACCGTTATTGCAATTGTCCTGGGCGCGGGATTGGGAATGATTTCGGGCTTCTACGCGGGGTGGCTCGATACTGTGCTCATGAGAATTACCGACTTCTTCCTGGTACTACCGACGCTGCCGCTCATCATTGTGCTGGCCGCCCTGTTCGGCCAGAGTATTTTGGTGACCAGCCTCGTGATTGGCCTCACGAGTTGGCCCCAGACGTCGCGGATAATTCGCTCTCAGGTTCTCTCACTGAGGGAACGCCCGCTAGTGATGCGGGTGCGCTCGCTCGGTGCGAGCAACGCCCGTATTATGCGCGTGCACGTGTTACCGAACATCGCGCCGCTCATATTCGCGAATCTGGTTCTCGTCCTCTCGGGTTCGATCTTGGCCCAAGCGGCGCTGGCCTTTCTGGGTCTCGGGAGTCCGACCCAAGTCTCGTGGGGTTCGATGTTGCAAAATGCCTTCGACTCGGGCGCGATCAGCGAGGGGGCGTGGTGGTACGTATTGGCGCCGGGCTTCGGCATTGTGTTGATGGTAATTGCCTTCTCCCTCGTGGGTCATAGTTTGGATCGTGTGCTCAATCCTCTACGTCGGAGTGAGAAGTGAGTCTTCTTACGATTAGCGACCTGAGCGTCGACTATCAGGTTGCGTCGGGGACACTGCGGGCCGTGGATCACGTGACGTTGAGCGTTGAAGCGGGTGAGGCGGTAGGAATAGTGGGCGAGTCCGGTTGTGGAAAGACCTCACTTGGACTCGCGGTGCCACTGCTCCTTCCGAAGAACGCTGCAATCTCGAGCGGTCGCATCGTTCTCGACGGTCTCGACGTCACGGGTTTTAGTGAGCGTGAGATCAACCGACTTCGATGGACGTCAGTCGCCTTCGTGTTCCAGGGCGCGATGAACGCGCTGAACCCTGTTCAGCGTGTCGATCGCCAGATTCTCGAGGCGATTACGACCCACGAGCACAAGATCACCAAGGACGCGGCGAACGAACGAGTGTTATCGCTGTTGGACCTGGTGGGCGTGTCGCCGACGCGCGCCAAGAGTTATCCCCACGAGTTCTCTGGCGGGATGCGCCAGCGCGTCATGATCGCAATGTCCCTGGCGTGCAATCCCTCGCTCCTCATTGCCGATGAACCCACCACCGCACTCGACGTCATTAGTCAAGAACAGATTCTTGCGCTGCTGAATTCGCTGCGGCGAGATCGCGGCCTGGGTCTTATTATGATTTCTCACGACCTCGCGGCGATTCGGCGCGTGTGTGACCGGATTGTTGTCATGTACGCGGGCGTAATCGTCGAATACGGTTCGACGCACCAGGTGCTGGCTCGTCGCGGCGCTACGGCGAACGAGAACCATCCCTATACCAAAGCCCTCATTCGATCGCATCCCGATCTGCGCGCGGCACGGTCCGTACCCGAGGGTCTTTCTGGACACCCCCCCGATCTCTCCCAGACGCTCGTGGGCTGTCGTTTTGTCGATCGTTGTCCCGAGGCAATGGAGATCTGTCGCAACGTTGAGCCCCCGGCGGTCACACTGTCCCCAGGTCACGTCGCTTCGTGCCACCTGTTCACGACGGAGAGCCCATGACCGAGGTGCACGTCAACCCCACAACCCCTCCTTCGCCCAATGTGCTGGAGGTCCAGGACTTGGTCGTCGAGTTCGCGGGTCGCGTCTCGCACGGCCACCGATCAATAGTCCGGGCAGTCGACGGTGTGTCATTCGACATTGGTCGTAGTGAGATCCTTGCGCTGGTGGGTGAATCAGGGTGCGGCAAGTCCACGATTGCCATGTCGGTCATGCGCTTGATCGAGCCCACGTCCGGACTCATCATGTTCGCTGGACAGAACCTCACTCGACTTCACGGTCGCGATCTTCGCGAAATTCGTCGTCACATTCAGATGATCTTTCAGGACCCCTTTAGCTCGCTCGATCCTCGGCAAACGGTCTTTCAAACCGTCGTCGAACCACTCATCATCTCGGGCATCGGCGAGACTGCGCACGAACGTTCGCAATTGGTCATGGAGTCGTTGGATCTCGCGCATTTGCGCCCACCCGAGCGACTGGCCGCGAGCTACTCCCACGCGCTTTCGGGTGGCCAGCGTCAACGTGTGGCGATTGCTTCAGCGATGGTGATGAAACCCGACTTAGTCGTTGCGGACGAACCCATTTCGATGCTCGACGTGTCGGCCCGAGCGGGCATTTTGCGTCTCATGATGGACGTGCGTGATCGCCTGGGCTGCTCGTACCTCTTTATTACGCATGATCTCGCGGTGGCCTGGATGGTGGCGGACCGCATTGCGGTGCTCTACCTCGGCCGGATTGTGGAGATCGGTCCCGCTGAGACGCTCGTCGCTCGCGCGGCACACCCCTACACGAAGGCCCTGCTCGAGGTCGCGCGCGGCGCCGACGAGCCAGAGGAGTCGAACGTCGACGATCGACGCGGCGCGGTGTTGCAAGGAGAGACGCCATCGGCCGCCAATATCCCCGTGGGCTGTCGATTTCATCCGCGTTGCCCTCGCTACGCCGCACTGGGCGAACCCGAGATATGTCGACTCGACGATCCGCAGCTGCGTATTGTCACCAAGGCCGAACACCAAGCACGCGAGCACGAGGCCGCGTGTCACTTCGTTGAGGAGCAGACTCTATGACTAAAGACCCGAGGTGCGCGTGAGCACCCTACGTCGCGAGGTCGTCATTGACCTCATTAGTGATCTCATTCGGATCGACTCGGTGACCCCGTGGCTCGTCGAGGGTGGTAAGGGTGAGGCGGCGGTGGTTAACTACTTCACCGCGTGGGTCGCGGACCTCCCCGTCGAGGTGGAAGTCCAAGAGATTGAGCCGGGTCGAGTGAACTTCATCGCGACACTTCGGGGTACCGGCGGGGGTCCGGTGCTCTGTCTCAACGCCCACGCCGACACGGTCGGGTACGCCGGATGGCCGCTCGAGGCGCTCGTTCCACGCGTAGAAGGTGATCGGCTCTACGGGCTCGGATCAAGTGATGACAAGGGCTGTTGCGCAATTGCCCTGTTCGTCCTGCGCCACCTCGCCAACCAACCGCGTCTACGAGGCGACCTCATTGTTGCGTGCGTGGCCGACGAAGAGGGAATATCCATTGGTACCGAACACCTCGTCACCCAGCTCCGGGCTGATTACGCAATGGTCCTCGAACCCGACGCTCTTCCCCGCGTGATCGTTGAGCACCAGGGGTTCGGTTGGCTCGACATTGTGATCATCGGACGCGCCGCCCACGGTTCGGCTCCCGAGACGGGCGTTGATGCCATCATCGGCCTCGCCGAGGTGCTCACGCGACTGCGCCAGTGGGACCTGAAGCACTTTGGCGCCCTGCCGGAACCTCGAAACGGCAAGACCGTTTTTCACACCGGAATCGTCACGGGTGGGACGGACTACGCAACGTACCCCAGTCAGGCGACGGTGGGTATAGAGATTGGAACCCAACCCGGTGAGACCATGAACGATCGCGTGCGCGAAATAGAAGACATCATTGCCGAGGTCGTCGAGTTGATGCCCGGGCTTTCCGGAGACGTGCGCGTTCGTCTTGAGCGTGAACCATTCCTCGGTGCGGGCCAGGAGAAGTTGCTCGCCAGTTTGAATGGCGCCGCGCGCACGCACTTGGGTCGTGAACTCGATTCAGTTGGACTCAATGCGTGGACTGACGCAGCGTTGATGCAAGCAAGTGGAATCCCGACGGTGGTGCTCGGGCCGCTCGGCGGCAACTTTCACTCGCCCAACGAATGGGTCTCCATCTCCGAAGTGGTCTCCTTGACTGACATTTTGGTTGATGCCGCGACGGACTTACTCTCGTGACGTCGACACGCGACCTCGAGCGCGAACTCAAAATGCGCGTGGCGAATGAGGTGGTGGCGACGTTGCACGCCCTCGGTGAAGAAGCCACCGATTCTTTTCCGCTACCGGGCGGGGTCGTAACGATCGTTGATCGAGATGGTGTCGTGGCCCAGACGACCTTCGGTTACGCGGATCTTGAGCGTTCGATCACCATGCCCCCAAACGGACGATTTCAGATTGGGTCCATTAGCAAAGTGTTCACCTCACTGGTAATTAACCAGCTCGTCGACGAGGGCCGACTTCGTTTCGACGAAACCCTCGGCGACGTCTTGACGTGGCCGCACTTCGGGCCCGCGATGTGCACGATCACGATCGAGGAGCTCCTAACGCACACGTCGGGCCTGCCGGCCGGGGCAGACGCCCTCGCCGATGATGCCGCTGAAATCTGGAACGTGAGAGGGCACGAGACAAATCTCACCAGTCGTGGTCACTTTCACTATTCCAACATTGGCTATCAGCTATTGGGTGAGATCGTGCGCGAGCGAACCGGCCAACGCTTGAGTGACCTCGTGTACGAACGCTGGCTCGTGCCGCTCGGCATGGTCAATGCTTCGGGCGAGGTGACCTACGCCGACCGGGCGACGCTGGTGCCGGGATACTGGCCAATGGCACCCGAACATCCGTGGGCGCCCGGTGACGCACTGGCTCCGGCGACGTTGCTCGAGACTGACTCGGCGAGCGGCAACGTAATCGCGACGAGCGACGACATGGCGCGTCTGGTGATGGCCCTCATCGGTGCCAGCACGGGCGACCCGGTCCTCGACGACGTGGGAGCGGCACTCGTCACGACGGCCACCCTCAATCGGATGACGACGACGCTGGCCCCAGAAGGCGAACCCACAATGGTGCCGAGCGGACTGGCGCCAGTGCAGCAGAGCCGTTACGGCTTGGGAATCAACGTTGAGAAAATCGAAGATCATTGCTGCCTCAGCCACGGGGGAGGGATGGTGGGGTACTCGACGTTCGTGTTGGTCGACTGCACGAGTGCATTCGGCATCGTGGTGCTCACGAATGCCAACGGTGACACGTTGGCAGCGCAGTTGCTCGCGCGCATCGCGCACGCGCAGTTGGTGCGTGGGCTTCAGGGTGCGCCACCGCTGGGCGACTTCAGTATGGACGCAACAGTTCGCGGGGCTGGCTCACTCGAATCTCTCGAGAACAATGGGGTGGGTTCCTTCGTCTCGGACCACGATGGATCACTCCTCGAAATTGTGGACCCGGGAGATGGTCGCGCACTGGTCGTGCGATTCGACGGCGCGGAAGGACAGCTGACTAGACGACCGACCGGAAGATTCGTGACCAACCACCCGCGACTTCGTCGGTACTACCTCGATCGAGTGGGAACCGGTGACGAGCTTCGTTGGCTCTACGGGGAGCAGGAATTTGGTCCCCCAGCGACGAGCGCGACCGCCCGCGACGGGCTCGTCGCGCTGAACCCTCTGGTCGGTCACTATCGCAGCTACTCGCCCTGGTTTCCGGAATTCCGGATCTTCGAACGTGGTGGGACTCTGTGGCTCAGTGCGCCAGGTGGCGTGGAGGCGCCCGGCGACGACGAAGAGCTCGTCGAAGTTGAAAATGGGATTCTGCGAGTGGGTAGCGATCCGACCGCGCCCGAGCGTCTCTTTCTCGGACCTAGTCGCCAGCGCGAAGTCGTCAGCGTGAACCGAGACGGCTGCTGGTACTCCCGGGTTTTTAGCCCTTGATTGTCGTATCGTTATAACGACTCAACATTCATAACTCGAGAGGATCGGCATCACACTCTACGAAAAGACCATCGAATTTATCCGAAAACTAATTGCGGATAGGGGGCTGCTGCCGGGGGACCGTTTGCCGTCCGAGGTGGAGATCGCGGCGATGACTGGCGTGAGCTTGATGACCGTGCGACGGGCAATGTCCGAACTCGCGAGCGCGGGCACGTTGCTGCGCGTGCAGGGCCGAGGGACGTTCGTTCGCTCAGAACGCATCCAAACGGAGTCAACAATTATTGGCGGGTTAAAGGACACTCTCGACCTGCAAGGAGTAAACCTCGATACCACCTTGATCTCGTTAGCTCAGGTCAGCGCCGATGTCGCCACCGCGACGAATCTTTCGGTGCCCGTAGGTACCACGTTGTGGGAAATCGTTCGCCTTCGGTGTTTCGACGCGGTACCCGTGCTTGTCGAGAAATCCAGCATCCCTCTCATCCTCGCGCCTAATCTCGACAGTGATTTCTCACCCAAGACTGATTCCCTCTACGAAACATTGGCGACGTCGTACGGTCTCGTGGAATCCAACGAGGAGCAGAGTCTTATTGTTCGCGCCGCGACCACTAAGGAAGCTCGCACCCTTGAACTAGCGACGAGTAGTCACGTGGTGGAAGTGACGGGTGTATCCATTTCTTCGAACGGAACGGCCTTCGACTGTTTTCAAATGGTGCTGGTACCTGAGAAGTTCGTGTTCCGACTTCGCTCGCGCTCGATCGCCGAACCCATCGGACTGCTGCAGGTACACGACTAAAGCTCGGGGTACTCGCGTTGGCCGCATCGGCCGAACTGGGTACCAACTGGCGTAAGGGATGGGTCCGTCAGACAGACACCACGTGACACGACACGTTGACAATATAGCCAGGTCGTTATATCCTTATGTTGACCAAGGGAGTCCAATGCCGTCGCAGTTTTTACGCCCGCACCGCTACGCCAAGTCCGCTGAGCTGTACCAAAAGGCGTTGCAGTACATCCCTGGTGGTGTGAACAGCACCGCTCGCGCCGCGTTTTCTGGTTGGGAACCCCATCCAATTTTCGCTGATCACGGGACCGGAGCACACGTATTTGACGTGGATGGCAATGAATACATTGACTATCTCCTCGGACTCGGCCCGATGCTGCTCGGTCACCGTCCCACGGCCGTCACCGAGGCGGTCATGAGCCGGATCCACGAGGTAGGTACCGTTTTCGCAATGCCCACGGAGGCCGAGATTGAGCTGGCCCAAGCCATCACCACAACGATTCCTGGCGTGGACACGGTGCGCATCGTCAATACGGGAACAGAGGGAGTTCTCTACTGCCTTCGACTCGCGCGAGCATTTACCGGGCGCGACAAAGTTGTGCGATTTGAGGGGCAGTATCACGGCTTTTCTGACGGAATTTATTGGTCCAAACACCCTGAGTTGAGCGAAGCCGGTCCCGACGATCATCCAATCGCCCTGCCCCAGGGACCTGGCGTGCCCCACGAGATGGGCGAGTCGCTCCTCATTGCGCAGTGGAACGACCTCGAGATGATTGAAGACCTCTTTCGCCAACACCCCGGTGAAATCGCGGCAATTATTACTGAACCCATCATGTGCAACACCGGCTGTATTTTGCCGTTGCCCGGCTACCTGGAAGGTCTGCGTGAGATCACGTCGCGCTACGGCGCGCTATTGATTTTCGACGAGGTCATCACGGGCTATCGAATCGCCCTCGGGGGAGCGCAAGCCAAATTGGGAGTGACGCCCGATCTCACGGTGATGGCCAAGGGACTCGGTGGAGGTTTCCCCGTTGCCGCGCTCGGTGGACGTCGCGACGTGATGGACTTGGCGACCAACGGCCGGGTCTCGATTGCGGGCACCTACTCGGGCAACGCAATTGCCATTGCTGCGGCATCCGAGTCCTTGCGCTACCTGGCAAACGAGGTTTCCTACGACGACCTCTATCGTCGCTCGGACCGATTGCGTGAAGGTCTGGCGGGATTAATTAAAGACAAGGGTATCGACGGCTTCGTGGTGGGCATGGGTCCGGTATACCAAGTCTGGTTTTCCGACACCGAAATCAACAACTACCGTGACGCTGCGCGCCACGCGCGCGCCGACCACTTTCGCATCTGGTGGGAGGAAATGCTTGATCGTGGGGTGCTCTTTCACCCGGGACACCTAGAGAATCTCTTTCTATCGTTCGCCCACGACGATGACGACATCACCGCCACCCTCGAGCGAGCCGACGAAAGTCTCGACGCCGTAGTGCGACGCGCTCGAGCGCACGTCTAGAGTCGCCGCATCGTCCCTCCCATGCCCGAAACTCGATACGTCCTCGCCATCGACCTCGGGACATCACGGTTGAAGGCGGCCGTCATCGACGAGCATCTCAACGTTCGTTCGCGTGCGCGACGCTCGTACGAAACGATTTCACACAGTCGTGGCATGGCCGAACAACGACCGCGCGACTGGCTCGATGCCCTACGTGATGCCGCCCGTGACGCAATCCACGCCGGGCCTGGCGCCGAGATCTCCGCCGTCGTGCTGACCGCTCAGATGCCGACGCTCGTGGCGCTCTCGCGTGATGCTGAACCAATCGGCAACGCCGTGACGTGGCAGGACGCTCGGGCCGACGCGTTGGTTCTGGAGCGCCTGGGGCCGAGCGAACGTCAGCGAGTTCGATCGCTCGCCGGTACGCCCATCGACGGGCGCTATCTCATTCCGATGCACCTGCGACGTAGGGGCGAACCTGGCTATGAGCCCGCGACGATTCTCTCGGCAAAGGACTTTCTCTATTTCGTCCTGACCGGCCAACTCGTCACCGATCCCTCGACGGCGTCGGGTTATGGCAACTACTCTCTCGAGTCCGAGAACTGGAGTGACGAGCTCAGCGCTCTCTGGTCCATCGAACGAGAACTCTTGCCCGAGGTTGTGGCGAGTACGTTCGTGGCACCGCTGAGTGTCAACGGATCTGCGTTGCTGGGCGATGTCGTCGAAGGCACCCCGGTCGTCGTAGGTGGTGCCGACTCGGTCTGTGCGCATCACTTCATTACGGGTGCGTTTCCCGGCGCAGTGTCGATTATCGACGGTTCTTCGACCGTCATTATGGCGACGCTCGAGAAGGGCGCGATGGTGCCCGCCGATGTGCTGATCACTCCGCTCGTTGACGCGAGCCAGGTCGGCGTCGAACTGGATTTGCTCGCCACGGGTTCGACCGTGGGCTGGCTGGCCGCGTTATTTGACGTCACGGCTCTCACTCTGGAGGAGTTGGCGCTCGGCCACCCGAACCCCGCGAATACCGACACCATGTTCTTCCCCTACTTGGCCGGAGGCGAACAGGGGGCGCTCTGGTTGAGCGCCCTCGCGGGTTCAATTCGTGGGATCAGTCGTTCGACTACGAGAGCGGACATTGCGCTCGCCGCTTTCGAGGGAATTGCGTTTGAGACGTTACGTTGTCTTCAACTCGACGTCGTTGCGGGAACGTCGCGCACACTGGTTTCAGTCGCCTCGCCCGGTGCCCGGCACTTCGGAGCGGCGCTCTTGAGCGCTCTCGGAGAGTACGAGGTGCGCGCCCTCAGTCACGAGAGTCCCTCATTGATGGGGGCCGCCATGCTCGCGCACGAGTTGCTCAACGTGAGTGTGATGTTGCCATCATCCGAGACTGGTGAACTTCCACTTCTGGGCGCCGCCTACCGAACGAGTTTGCCTGCGAAGGCCGCGCGCTACCTTGCCGTCGTGCCCGACCAGGCGCGTAAAGAGTCGAAGCACGAGCGATGAAACTTATTGCCACTAGTAGTGCAGCGGAGTTCGCCCGTCACGCCTCAGGTGTTGTCGCCGCTCACGTCGCAGCCAAGCGCGACCTCACGCTTACGCTCCCGACCGGCTCGACGCCTCTCCCTCTTTACGAGTGCCTTCGCAGCGAGCATGCGTTGGGACGCTTTTCTCTCGACGATGCCAGCGTCTTCATGCTCGACGAGTATGTGGATCTCATTGCCTACCCGGAGGGAAGCTTTCTCGCGTATTTGCACGAGCATTTGGGACCAGTGATTTTTAATGGTCGCACCTCAGTTCATTCGTTGCGTCCAAACGACGACCCCACGTACTGCGGCGCCTACGACGCCGCGCTCGACGCGGCGCAGGGCCTCGACCTGGCGATCGTCGGCGTGGGGCGAAACGGACACGTTGGTTTCAATGAACCGGGAACCTCCCTTAACGCTCGCACCCACGTCATTGAACTGACCGAGGACACTCTCAACGCAAATTTTCCTCGCGTCGAGGAACTCGACCGACCGAGCCGAGCCATCACGATGGGACTGGCCGATTTATTGAACGCCGCTTCGGTGCTGATGCTGGTGAACGGGGACAAGAAGCGTGTCGCGCAACTTCTGGCCGAAGAGTCGAGGACCTCACCATCGTCATCGACCGGTACTTGCTTTGAGGTTGTGATGAGATTGCGCAACCTTGGCCCGAACTGGAGTGCGCCATCGATAGTGTCGCTACAAAGGTTTCGAATGCGAGTGGCGCGATCAGTGTCAAACGCTGTGCGGTGTCGCGAAGGGACGGGTCAATGAGTGGGAAATATTCAGGGATTCTGCGTCCCGAGTTGACGGTGTCGGACGCCGAGGAATTTGTCAGGGCGACGTTTGCGATTGACGGTGTGGCGAGCGAACTGGGAAGTCAACAGGACCGTAACTTTGTCATAACGACGAACGCCGGTGAGCGGTATCTCCTGAAAGTGAGCAACGCGACCGTCAAGCGAGTGGAACTCGAAGCGCAAAACGACGCTATGGCGAGAGTCGAAGACGTCGGGTTGACGACCCCCGTGGCCATCCGAACGAGCGATGGCTCGGCGATAGTGGCGATCGACGTCGGCGGAACCACGCTGCAGGCACGCCTCGCGACGTTCGTTGATGGACTACCACTCATCGAGTTTGATGATCTGGGAGCTGAGTCGTTCGCGTCGTTGGGACAACTCGTCGGTGCAGTGTCAAAAGCGTTCGTGAATTTCAGTCATCCGGGTCTGGAGCGAGAGTTGCAATGGGATCTCCGAAATGGGGTTCAGGTAGTCCACGAGTTGTCTCGATTTGTGAAGGACGAACAAAAACGTGACTTTTTGGCGAGTGCGGTCGAGAGGGCTCACGACATTCTCAAACCCCTCCGCCGTACTCTCCCGATTCAACCGGTGCACGGAGACTTGACTGACGACAATATTGTGTGCTCCGTTAATCGCTGGGGCGCCCCGATCCTCGCCGGCGTAATCGATTTTGGCGATACTTCGATGGGCTGGCGCATTTCGGAACTAGCGATCGCGTGCACGGCGGCGTTCCATTTTCATCCGGACTGGCCACTTGGCGTCTTAGCGATCATTGAGTCATTTAACGCTGAAGTACCGCTGCTTGATGATGAAATAGATGCCCTCTGGCCGCTCATCGTCCTTCGGGGAGCAACTCTTGTGGTGAGTGGGGAACAACAAGTCGCAATTGATCCCGAGAATCACTACGCGGAGAGTGCCCGGGAGCGCGAATGGTTGGAATTTGCGGTTCCGGGCGAATTTGACTGGTCCGTCGCAACTGAGGCGATCCGTCTTCGCCTGGGACGCGAAGGATCCGCGCACACTTGCCCAGGGTTCGAGCACTCAATGCTGCCCGGGTCGCTGACGCCGAACGTCATCGAACTCGGTTGCGCCAGCCGCTCGCTGAATAATGGCTCGTGGCTCGTGCAACCCTTCGCAGAAGAGGACCGACTCTTGCGCGCCGCTCTCACTGACGGACTCGTTGCAATGACTCGTTTCGGCGAGTCACGCCTTACTCGATCACGAATTTTGGAGAACGACGAACCAGTCAATGTCGCCCTCGCGATTGACGCCCTCGTGGGGAACGGTCCTTCAATCGTTGTTGCCCCCTTCGGCGGAGTGGCGACAATCATCGACAATGCCTTCGTCCTGGTGGGTGAGACGCACACGATTTTTGTTGAGGGGATGGTCAAGTCTCGTCTCGGTGCCGTGGCGTCTGGAGAAACCATCGGCGAGACGCTGGAAACGTTGACGGTCTGGCTGGCACTAAATGATAGAAACCTTGATGTCGCCAAAGTGCCGCCGCACTTTGTTCGGCCATCCGACTTTCGGTCGTGGGCGCGCCGATTTGAAGATCCATCGGCGGTGATCGCCAGCACGCCCAGCGCTTCGCTGCCCCCAACTCACGCCCTGGGCCTTTTGCGCAGGAACGCCTCGTACCACCCGCTGCAGAGCCACTACTACGCTGATCCACCCCAGATTGAGCGCGGATGGCGAGAGCACCTCATTGACCTCAACGGCCGCCATTATCTCGACATGGTGAATAACGTCACGGTGCTCGGGCACGGGCATCCTACAATCGCCGAGGCCGCCGCAGATCAATGGCGAATGCTCAATACCAATTCACGTTTTCATTATGACGCGGTTACTGAGTTGAGTGAGAAGTTGTTGTCCACGCTCCCGTCAAGTTTCGATTCCGTGCTGCTCGTCAACAGCGGCACCGAAGCCGTGGATCTTGCGTTACGCCTCACGAAGTCCTTTAGTGGTCGAGAGGACGTTATGTGTGTGACGGAGTCCTATCACGGATGGTCACTGGCGGCTGATGCCGTATCGACATCGGTGTCGGATAATCCTCGCGCCAGGGAGACCCGCCCTTCGTGGGTGCACGCGACCCCGACGCCCAACGCGTATCGTGGTCGCCATCGTGGGCCGGATGCTGGTCAGGCGTACGCGTCGGACACGATCGGCGAGACGCGTCGGCTCGCTCGGGTGCGACAGCCGATCGGGACCTTCATTATTGAGCCTCGAGCCGGAAACGCAGGCGCCATAGAGGTTCCCCCTCACTACTTGCTCGCTGTCTTCAACGAGATTCGTTCGGGGGGCGGCGTATGCATATCCGACGAAACACAAGTTGGTTTCGGACGACAGGGCGACGTGTTTTGGGGTTTTGAGCAGCATCCGGGGGTGGTGCCGGACGTAATCACCGTCGCTAAGGCGATGGGAAACGGGCACCCCCTGGGGGCCGTGATTACTCGGAGCGAGATAGTCGAATCACTTTCTTCGCAAGGAACGTTCTTCTCG
>CAJDUS010000010.1_pt1 | contig 31046 bp, 28 predicted proteins | sample 7390831 | NCBI WGS metagenome assembly CAJDUS01 (sample SAMEA7055684, study PRJEB34461) | soil metagenome | biome: terrestrial ecosystem; feature: Peninsula; material: soil | place: Antarctica | collected 2016
AATCGTCATGCGCACTTCGGCGCGCGTCTGTGCCAAAAGCGCTCTCATCCCTCGGCCCCGCTGTGCTCCTCATTGATGAGATCGAGGTACCTCTCTTCCAGTGACGCGCGAGTGCGTAACGACACGAGCGAGGCTCCCACACTCGAGAGAAATGCGTTGACCGCGGCGATGCGTTCAGGCGATGACGTCGTGGCGCAGCGGAGTCGAAGAGGACCATCGAGTGTGACGTCGCACGTGAGCGACTTCGCGAGCGCGGCGGGGTCGATCGGTAGTGAGACGTCAACGATCATCTCTGGTTTGCCGGCGAGTTCTTCAAGCGATCCTTGAACGATGACGCGACCGTGGTTCATGATCACGACTCGGTCGGTCATTCGTTCTGCCTCGATGAGTTCGTGCGTCGTAATCAAGAGGGCGCAGCCACGCTCGCGTTCAGACTTGATGATGTTGCGGATGACTTGGCGCCCCTCAGGGTCGACTGCGGTGGTCGGTTCGTCCAGCACTAAGACGCGGGGCCGCCCGAGCAGCGCCAGCGCTAGTAGGGTTCGTTGTTGCTCGCCGCCGCTCAGTCGACGCCACGGGGTTTTAGCGCAACTGCCGAGAGCGAGGAGCTCGATCAATTCATCGCAATCTCGCGGCGCGTCGTAGTAGGAGCCGGTCAGTTCAATGACCTGACGCGGAGTCATGGGGAACCACACTCCTCCTCGCTGCAACAGCGCGCCAGTGCGGACGACCACTTCGTGATGATCACGAAGTGGGTTGCGTCCGTGGAGTCGTACGGTGCCCGCATTGGGGGCACAAAAGCCGAGCAACGTTTCGACGACGGTCGTCTTTCCGGCACCGTTCGGTCCGAGCAGCGTGACCACGTCGCCGTAGTTCACGTGAAAAGAGACGTCGTCGACGGCAACGAGGTCGCCGAAGCGAACCTCCAGGTTGTTGACTTCAATGGCGTAACTCACGAACTCCGAACCTAGACGCTACAAAGAGCCGGTACAGCTGCTCGGTAGGCTTACGTTGATGATTGATCTTGTTCAACTACGTCGTGAACCAGAAGTCGTGAAGGCCGCTCTGGCCCGTCGCGGCGTCTCGAGTGACGTTATGGACGCCGTCATCGCCATGGACGTCGAACATCGAGAACTCCTCCAAGAGGCGGAGCGGCTTCGTGCCGAAGTGAAGTTTCTCTCCCGTCTGGTAGGCGAGGCGCGTCGCGATAAGGATAACGACACCGCGGCCGAGTTGACTGAGAAGAGTCGCGCTCTGGGCGACGACGAGCGCGTGGCGACCGAGGCGATGGAACGAGTTGGTTCCGCCCTACGCGATGAGCTGCTCATGATTCCCAATCTTCCGGCCCCCGACGTACCCGAAGGCCTGGACGAGAATGACAACGTCGAACTGCGACGCTGGTGGCCGGGCATGGACGAGGGTCTGCCGTTCCCGACTTTTGCCGAACACCAGAAGGTCCCGCACTGGGACATCGGCAATGAACTTGGCATTCTCGACCTCGAGGCCGGGGCGCGGATTGCCGGTTCGATGTTCCCCCTCTACCGGGGGGCCGGTTCGCGACTCATTCGGTCCCTGAGCGCCCTCTCCCTGGACCGTCAAAGTGACGCCTACGAGGAGATACATCCACCAACGTTCGCGTTAAGCACCACAATGATGTCGACGGGCCATCTTCCGAAGTCCTCCGACGACATGTACGCTGTCGAACGCGATGGTCTGTGGGCTATTCCAACGGCCGAAGTGCCCCTCACGTCAATGCACGCCGGCGAGATCCTCGACGGGACCCGACTGCCGATTCGTCTCACCGCTGAGACTGCCTGCTTTCGCCGAGAATCCGGTGCGGCCGGACGTGACACGAGGGGCGTGCTGCGCGTGCACGAGTTCGACAAGGTCGAGCTTTTCGCCTACTGCACGCCGGAGCAGAGCCAGGACGCCTTTGACGACATCCTTGCTCGGGCCGAAAGCCTGTTGCGCGAACTAGGCCTCACGTATCGCCTGCTCCTGCTCTGCACCGGTGACATGGGCACCTCGGCGGCGCGCACTATCGATCTCGAAGTCTTCAGTCCGGGTGTCGACCGATGGCTCGAAGTCTCATCGGTGAGTTGGTTCGGCGACTACCAAGCGCGCCGGGCACAGGTGCGCTACCGCACCAGCGATGGCACGACCGCGCTCGTCAACACGGTGAACGGTTCGGCGTTGGGTTGGGCGAGGGTCTGGGCGGCGTTGCTCGAAACGTATCGGCGGGCCGACGGTTCCGTCGCGTTGCCTGAAGTCCTCGCCCCATACATGGGGGCGAAAATTGTCATTAACGCTACGGCGTCGTGACCTCGTAGCGGTAGCCGACGCCCCTAACCGTCGTGATGTGTTCGGGGCTCTTCGGACTTTCTTCAATCATGGTGCGCAAACGCTTTATGTGGACGTCGAGCGTCTTGGTGTCGCCGACGTAGTCGCTGCCCCATACGCGGTCAATCAGCACTTCGCGAGTGAGCACTCGACCGGGGTTTTCCAGTAGGAGGCGCAGTAGCGCAAACTCCTTCTTGCGCAGCTTTATCTCGTCGCCGTTCACGTAGCAACGACGGGCGTCGATGTCCATGCGGATTGGCCCGGCAACAATCTCTTCGTCCGACACCAATGCACTCTCGCGCGATTCACGGCGTCGAAGCACCGCTCGAATGCGGGCCACCAGTTCACGAAGTCGGTAGGGCTTGGTGACGTAGTCGTCGGCGCCAATCTCGAGCATCAGGACCATGTCGACCTCTTCGCCCTTGGCACTCACGATAATGATCGGCACTTCACTGTTGGCGCGGATGATGCGACAGACGTCGAGTCCGGACATCTTGGGCAACATGAGGTCGAGCAGGACGAGGTCGTAGGTGCCCTTGCCAAAGAGCGTGATCGCCTGTTGGCCGTCGCGCGCTACTTCGACGTCAAAACCTTCTCGGTCGAGTCCCACGGTCAAGGCATCTACGAAGGACTCCTCGTCTTCAACGAGAAGAATATTCACGCGCTTTTCGCTCGAGCGCTTCTTCGCCATTAGTGGTTCATTGGAAGTTCGAGCGTGAACGTCGATCCTTCACCCTCACGCGATTCAACGAGCACGTTGCCTCCGTGATTCTGCGCGACGTGACGAACGATGCTCAGTCCAAGGCCGGTGCCGCCGGTTTCGCGGGCTCGGCCGGGATCAACTCGGTAGAAGCGCTCAAAAATGCGTTCCAAGTCTTTCGCTGGAATGCCCACGCCCTCGTCCTTTATCGCGATCAAGCACACCGGTGCGACTGCCTCGCCATCCTCGGTGACGTTCGCCTCCATGCGCTCGACAGAGATGTTGACTAGTCCGCCTCTCGGTGAGTACACGACGGCGTTCTCCAGCAGTGCGTGGATTGCGGAAATCAATTGACGCCGGTCGCCCACAATGACGATGTTCGTCTCGGGCTCCTTGAAATCGATCTTGACGTCGTGTTGTTCGGCGGCGGTGCGGATGCGCTCAATTGCATCGGCCACGATGAGAACGACGGGAATTGGCTCTCGGGTCGGGGAACCCTCACCCTCAATGCGCGAGAGGTCGAGCAGGTCTTCAATAATCCGATTGACACGGAAGGCTTCGTTGTTGATTCGCTCGGCGAGACGGTGCGCGACGGCGGGATCGCTCTCGAATTGCAACGTTTCCGCGAGTAGTCCGAGCGCGCCCATGGGGGTTTTTAGTTCGTGGGACACGTTGGCGATGAAGTCGCGTCGGATGTCCTCGAGACGACGACGCTCGGACACGTCATCGATGAAGGCCAGCACACCCAGTGGTCGGCGTCCGTCGTCGATCACTGAAGCACGGATGGTCAAGGTCCGTCGGGGTGGTCCGTAGATGTCAATGGTGCGCTCAGCAACGCCGTTGCTCCATCCTTCGGCGAGCACATCGGTAACGGCCTGGGCGGCGATAGCGTCGCCGTAGCGGCTGGTCATGAGCGCCTCGGCCTGCTTGTTCCGAAAGATAACGCCGCCGCTCTCGTCGCAGAGCACCAGACCCAATGGGAGCGAATCCATTGATTCACGGAATCGCACGGAATCGGCGCTCGATTCGCTGACCGCGGTGCTGGCAACGCCGGTCGCTTCTTCGAGCGAGCTCAGTGCTGCCTCGACGCGGCCGTTGTCTCGGTGCGTCTCAACACCCAAGCGCGATGCCAATGCGCTGAGGCGTTGGGCGATGGCCCGATGTCCGCGTTGTCGATTGATCAAGACGCCGATGACCAGGCCAACGACCAACACGCCCGCGCCCGCGGCGTACAAGGCGACGGGCGGCCACTGAGAAATCACGTTTTTGGTCACGGCCACGAGCACGAAACCATTCTCGCAGACATCGCCATCAAGGTTGTGACAGCGACCGTTGGGCAGCCCTACTGAAAGAGAGCACTGCATGATGTTTTTCAGCGTTGGCCTCAATCCATCGATCTCTGACCTGCCGGGCGGCGATGCCCTCCAGCAACTGGCCAACGGAATTGCCGCGTGGGCGCTCATTGGAGCATTGGTTTCCTTGCTCTTGGGGGCTGGACTCTGGGCCGTGGGTAGTCACACGCAGAACATGCATCAGTCGTCGCAAGGTCGCCGCGCGGTGCTGACTTCGCTCGTGGCAGCGATTCTCATCGGTGCCGCGCCAACTTTGATCAATTTCTTCTTCAATGCGGGCCTGAAAGTCCACTAATGGGTCATCTGTCGTGCGTGTTCCACCCGCTTAGTTGCGTCACCCAGGTCGTGACGACCCACGTCGTAGGTGGCGTCTTCGGTGCGCTGACGAACTGGGTACTGACCAGTGTGCAGTGGTTCCTCAACGCACTTGGACAGGTGCTTACGACCGCGGCCGAGCCGTCAACGATTATTCGCTCGGCCACACCGGAATTCACGACGCTGGCAACACTGGCGCCGGGTCTCATGTTGATTGGACTCCTCGTGGCCACGCTGCAAGCCATTCGCCACGGAGACGGCGCGTCACTGTGGCGCGTGTATTTGGGTGTCGCACCCGCCAGCGTCCTCGCTATTTTCGTGGCGCGTCCTCTCGCGTCACTCGTTCTCCAAGCCGTCAACCAATTAACGTTTAACGCGTCAAAGACAATTGCGCTCCACGCCGCGTCACTGAATGGAGCGATATTTCTACTCTCACCGGCGACACCCGGTTTCGGGCTGTTCATCTTGGCTATCGCGTTGATTATCGGAACATTTCTGCTGTGGTGCGAATTAATTGTCCGGGCCGTCGTGCTCACTCTCTTGGTGGTGTTGGCGCCCATCATTATCTCGCTCTCGACGTTTCCTGCCGGTCGGCGACTAGGTTGGCGACTCGCCGAGACGTTTCTCGCAATTGCGGTGAGTAAGTTCCTCATCGTTGTGACGCTGACGTTGGGACTTAATGAGATTCAGGGTTCATCGGCGACGGAGATTGTGACCGGGGCCGTGACGTTGATGATTGCGACACTTTCGCCGTTCCTTCTCCTCAAGATCATTCCCTTCGTCGAACAATCGGCGATGCATCACCTCGAAGGAGTGCGGACTCACTTCACCAGAGCAGCCGCGAACGTGTCCAATTCACCGGTCGCGTCAGCGGCGCGCGCTCTGATGCCCGACGCGCCGATCGTGGGGCCAGAAGATCGTCCCGCCGACCTGGGACTGGGCATGTGGGAGGGAGTGCCTGAGACCCCCCTCGAACCGTTCACGGGGGAGCAACTGCCGCCTCCCATAGGTAAACCAACAGTGCGTGGGGGTCACGTGGCGTACTACTCGGACGAGGGTGGACCGGTCGTTGGTTGGCACTTCGATGAGTAGGCATCAGGGTCTCGGCGTGGCCGACGCCGAGAATCGGTGGATCGGCGTCCGGCGCCACCAAGCCCTCTTCGTCGTGTGCGGACTCGTTCTCGTGGGCCAGTGGGCGACCCAGGACGGGGGCCCATTTCTCGAGGCGGTGAGTGGTGTCGCACTGGTTGCGTGTGCGATCCCCACCAGTGAAGGTCTCACGATCGGCGAACGTGCGGTGATTCTCGGCCGATTCGTCGTGCGTTTGAAGTGGACGTCCGTGGGCGCGCTGCGTTCAACTGACGGTGTCGAAGTCCATGCGCGCGCGACGACCTCGCTCCAGAGTTATGAACTCCAACATCGTGGACGGCTCGACCTCTCCGGACGCGACCTAGATAATGCGAATTCACTCGCATCCCTCGCCGACGGGCTCGCCACTTCTGATCACACTCGACATTTTTCGGTGCACGTGATGACGACACCGGTACGGGTGACGACCATGCTGGCTCTACCAACGGACGTCTCGGCGCCGGCGGGCTGGCGCGTGAATCACGAACTGGCACTCGACGCACTGGGATCACTCGATGATGAAGGCAACGCCTGGCTGCTCGAACGCTGGAGTTACGTCCGCTCGACCAACGGACTCGTACGGGTGCTGCGCGTACGCGACTTCAGCGCCGTGCCCGAAGGTCGTGCCCTGTTAGAGAGAATGCAATTTGCGTCACCTTCACTCGACGTGGCCGTTCACGTTGACGTGCTCGGTGCACGGCGTGCGCAGCGTCTCGCCGCGCGCGCCGTGCACCGAATGGGCAGCGATGAGGTGACGTCGAGCGCCGCCGGTTTTCGACGAACGGCCGCGTCGGTTCGCGCACTGGAGCGACTTCGACAACGAGAGGTGCTGGTGGTGAACGGTTCGGCCCTTTTGCGAATTGCGGTCTACGTCGTTATTAGGGCGGTGACCCTCGTGGAGTTGTCGCGCGACGTCAAAGCGGTCCAGCGTTACGCCTTCGAGTCCGGACTGCGGTGCGAGTCGGGTCTTGGACGACAGTCCTCCTGGTATTGCAGCCAACTGCCAGGTGGTCCCGGTTGGTGAATCGTCACTGGACCCATTGGGGAACAACGAAAGACTTGGTGGGGTTGATGGTGCCGAGTCACGACGCCGGCGCTGGACTGGCCGGTCGAGTTCTTGGCGAGACGCAGCGCGGCGGGTCATTCGCCTTTGACCCCTTCGATGCCTACGCGAATGGCTTGGTCTCTAATCCCAACGTGATTGTGGCTGGATCAATTGGTGCCGGTAAGAGCACCGTGGTCAAAATGATGGTCGATCGCGCCCTCGAACGTGGTCGGCGAGTGGTCATTGTCGACCCCAAGGGTGAATACACCCAACTCGCACGGGCTTATGGGGTCGACGCCGTGGCCCTCGGTCGCGACGGCTGGTGCAGTCCCTTCCCCGACGATGGTCGCGAGAGCCGTGATCTCTTACGAGCACTCCTAGCGACCGCGCAGGGTGCCCCTCTCACGAGCGATCAGCACTACGTGATCGATCAGGAGTGGCGCCGCCTCACCATTCCGCGTCCACCACGTGTCCTTCACGCCCTGTACGAACTGCTGCGAGCCTTCGTCGACGATCCGACGCCGACGCCAGAACGGAGTGTGGCGCTCACCTTGTACCGATTCGTGCACGGTGATTTGGCCGGTCTCTTCGACGGCGAGGACGATCCGATGGTCTTTAAAGGAAACCTCGTTGTCCTTGATCTCTCCGCGCAGTGGTCGTCGAACTCATTCGCTATTGCCGCACTCAGTGCGGTCGCCGCGGCCCAGCAGATCGTCACCGGTGGTGACGAGCTCGGGTACCTCGTCCTCGATGAAGCGTGGGCGCTACTCGCCGAACCGCACGCGTTGAGGTGGCTCCAGGGATCGTGGAAGCTCGCACGCGCACGAGGACTGAGCCACGTGCTCGTCCTGCACCGTTGGACCGACGTCGCCTCAGCGGGTGACGTCGGCAGTGCGCAACGAGAACGGGCCCAGGGTCTGTTGCGTGAGTGCGAAACGGCGTGGCTCTTTCGTCAACCAGTTGACGAAGCACGTGAGATGTCGGTGGCGCTCGGGCTACACCCGCGCGAAGAGCAGTACCTCGGTCATCTCCCTAAGGGCGTCGCCCTCGTGCGCTACGGCCCTCATCGATCGATTGTTCGCGTGAGGCCCGACGCAAGAGATGTTTCCTTCATCGATACCGACGGCGCGATGCGCGCGATCAGCCAGTGAACGACCGGCCTCGTCTGGGGCGTCGCACGTTCCACGGCGTCGCGATCGGTCGCAGCATCACTCTCGACGAGAGGAGTTCATTACTGATTGTTGGGCCCACCCAAGTAGGCAAGACGTCGTCACTCGTTATCCCTTCGATTCTTCGGTGGTCTGACGCACTGGTTGTTACCAGTGTCAAGAATGACGTTATTGCAACGACGAAAGAGTGGCGCCGAACGCTCGGTGACGTGCAAATTCTCGACCCCGGGCGCGACGGAGGGTCCACGTGGAATCCGCTCGAGGGTGTCGCCACCCTTCGACACGCGCTTCGCGTCGCACGGGATTTGACGATTGGCTCTCCGGGTCGCGGTGACACCGAATTCTGGAATGCACTCGCCACCAAACTCGTCGGTGCGATGCTCATGCTCGCTTTTCAACTGTCGCGGAGCGTTTTTGATGTTGCGGCCACAATCGAGCGGCGCGACTTTGACTCGTGGCTACTTCACGCGCGCGGCGAAGCCGCCGACGTCGTCGAAGCCTTCCTGTCGCACGATCCCAAGACGCTCGACGGGGTGTTGACGACCGCGGAGACGATGATGATGCCGTGGCGGTTCGCCCAGCCGCTGGCCCGAGTGCGATCGGTCGTGGAGGGACCCAACACTCTCTATCTCTGCAGTCCGAGGGGAGAGCAGCGACACTACGAGCCACTCTTTCGCGGAGCCTTGCGGATGATCCTCGAGGAACAGCAACGATTGGTCGACCTGGGGTGCGCCCGCCGACTCCTCTTAGTGCTCGACGAAGCAGCGACCGTTGCCTCCCTGGACGAATTGGACCAGATGGCTTCTACGGTGAGCGGACTCGGCGTCACCCTCGTTACCGTGTTGCAGGACTTCTCTCAGTTGAAGGCGCGCTGGGGGCCGCGAGCGTCGACCATCGTGAACAACCACACCACTCGACTCGTCATGGGAGGTTTGGCCGATCCCAGTGCCGCGCAGTATCTTCCCGAACTCCTCGAGTCGCGTAAGGACGCCCCGGCGCCGGTGCCGATTCGTCAGCGCCCACCGGGAACAGGTACCGTCATTGCCGGTCACCGGCCCGCATTCGGTGTGCGAGTCGCACCTTGGTGGAGTGATCGGCGACTTCGTGTCCGTGGGGTCCGTCCGTACTAACTACGATTTCTTGATGGCGCCGGCACGAATCCCCATAAAGGATCAGATTTTGGCCGTCGATATTGGCGCCACGAACCTGAAGTTTTGTCACGTGGATGAATGCGGTGAGTTACTTGAAGGAGTCCGTCGTCGGCCCACCCCCTACCCCTGTTCGCCGGAGCGGCTCATCGAAACGTTGGACGAGCGCATTGAGGGAAGTGAGTGCCAACGCGTCGGTATTGGTTTTCCCGGCGAGTTCAGTAACGGTCGCGTTATTCGACCGGGCAACTTGTCACGTCCCGGCGGGGTGACGACCGAAGTTGACCCGGTCCTTGAAGCACAGTGGCGCGGCTTCGACCTCCAAGAGGCGTTGTGTACGGTCACGGGACGAGACGTTCGCATCGTCAACGACGCCACCCTGGCCGCTCTCGGGTGCATTGAAGGACGCGATGTCGAGTTGGTGTTGACGTTAGGCACCGGTCTCGGCATCGCACTTTCCATTGACGGCAATCTGCGAAAGATTCGCGACGTGGGTGCCGAAGTGTTCGTTCGCGCCAAGACCTACGACCAGACCATCGGTGAGCATTCGCGTTCACTCAACGAGGATCACTGGGGCGAACTGCTCGTGATGGCCGCCGATGGTTTCGCGGCTGAGTTCGGCGCGACGACGGTGCACTTGGCCGGCGGCAACGCTCGACGCGTGACGCCCGCGTTGTTCGCGGGCGCGTCCTACCGAGTGGTCATCAACGGAAATCAAGCGTCGATCAAGGGCGCCGCGAAACTCTTCGTGCACTGAGCGAGATCGACCGCGCTCTGCGCGAGAACCCCAGCCACGATTCGACAGGCCGCGTCATCCACTGCGAAGTCGGGGCTGTGATGCATGCCACTGGAGCCATCGGCCAGACCTCCGCCGATAAACATGTAGCAGCCGGGCACCCGGTTCAAGAACTCCGAGACGTCATCGCTCGGCGTCATTGGCGGAATGGCCATCACCGCCTCACTACCAACCACTTTGGCAGCGGAGGCCAGGACCTGTTCAAAGACGAACGGAGAATTGGCGACCGCCGGCGCCACTTCGTTGAGTTCGAGCGTCCCCTTTACCCCGAAGGACACTCCCACGTCGTCGATGATCGACTGCAAACGTTCCAGCGCGGTTCGCTGTTGACCGGGGGCAAAGGTGCGAAGCGTGCCGCGAAGAACGGCGTGACGCGGAACCACGTTGTTCGCGGTGCCCGCGTTGATAACGCCGGCGGAGCACGCGCAGTTGGTTCCTTCGTAGGAGAGTTCGCGTACGGCGTCACTGAGACGAGGCGCCAATGCACTGACGGCCAGAATCACATTGCCGTCCGCGCTGGCCATTGCGCCATGACCACCCTTTCCGGTGAGATGAATCGAGATTGCGGCCGCTTCACTCATCAAGATGCCGGCGCGGGTACCGACGAAGCCCACGGGGGCGAGCGAGGTGACGTGAGCGCCAATGACGAAGTCAACTGGATTTTCTATTAGGACGCCCCCCTCAATCATGGCCTTCGCGCCGCCGAGCCCCTCTTCGGCCGGTTGGAAGAGCAACGTGAACTCGCCCGCCAGTTCGTCCCTACGCCGCGCGAGCAAATCGGCCACGCCGAGCACGCCGGCGGTATGCACGTCGTGACCACAAGCGTGCATGACTCCTTCGTTCAACGATCGCGACGCACCGTTGCGTTCTTCGATGACGGGCAGGGCGTCAATGTCGGCTCGCACCATTACTCGACGACCGGGCCTGGCACCTCGAAGCACGGCGACGGCGCCAGTTTCGGTGGGACAACGACGTAACTCCCAGCCCAGTTCGACGAGTCGATTACGCACGACCTCGGTCGTGCGGTGTTCCTGGAAGGAGAGCTCGGGGTGGGCGTGCAGGTCGTGTCGGATATCCACCATTGAGTCGTTGACGCAATCAAGAAGTACGGGCAAATCGTCAGTGAACGAGGTCGTCATAGTCGAATGGTACCGAGCCCACCACGTGGACCCGAAACTATGGTCGGCTACGATGGAAGGTCAGTAACAATGCGGCTGTAGCTCAGCGGATTAGAGCATCGGTCTACGGAACCGAGGGTCGGGGGTTCGAATCCCTCCAGCCGCACCAGCGTGACGGGGGCGTCGCGTCCAGTGTTATTCGTTCTGTGGCGAACTGGAAAGACGACGTAAAAATGACGTCAATTTCCTCAACTCCGACTCGGTGAGTTCCTTCAGAGCGTCGGGAGGAGTCTCGAGAACTTCGTCCGCGGCGGTCAAAGCTTGCAGGCCCTTCGTGGTGAGCGTTACGAGTTTGCGCCGGTTGTCGTCAGGGTGGGCCGTTCGCGCGACAAGTCCCAGACGTTCGAGTTGGTCCACAATGACCGTGACGTAGGGGGCATTGAAGTGCTCGGCGTGCGCGAGATCGCCGAGCGTCATTGGTCCATCGTGGAGTCGGACGAGAACTCTGGCACGCCCCCCACCTGGGCGGCAACCGAGGATCGCGACGAGTTCGTTCCAGCGACTGTGGTCGTCAACGAAGTGCTGCATTAGTGACCACGCAACTTGTTCACCCTCTCGGGGCGACACCATCTCAGATGACACGTGACGTCTCACTGCTCTCGTCCTGGAATAGAAGTGCGGTGCGCGAGGCGGTTTCTCTGGCCCACGCGCCGGTCGAGACGACGCCGAGTACGAACACTGCGACGCCACATCCCGCCACCACGTCCCACGCAGCATGACTGGCGGCAACGAAACTCGTTGACCGTCCCGCGACAAGAGATCCGGTGACCGCCACACCGAGCGAGGCTCCAATCTGACGACCAGTTGATGCCACCGCGCCGGCGACACCGGCCCGCTCACGGGGCATTCCTGAAACCGCCGTATTGGAAATGGGCGCATTGACGAGACCAAAGCCGATCCCGAACACGCAGTAAGCGCTCAAAAGTGCAACGTCAGACGCGTGACCTCCTAGGCGTCCGAGCAAGAACGCGCCCACGGCCATGACGGGGCCGGCGAGCGTCAGAGGAAGGCGAGGGCCTCGGTTCGCGACGAGGCGACCAGAAAGCGGAGCGAAGACCAAGGTCATGAGCGCCATTGGGGCGGTGATGAGCCCCGCGTGGAGTGGTGAGTACCCCCGCTGATCTTGGAGGTACAACGTGTTGAGGAAGAGGAAGCCAGCGAGGGCGGCGAAAGCGCAGACGGCAATCGCCGTCGCACCGGAGAAGGGAACGGAACGAAAGAAACGAATATCAATCAGGGGTTCACCTCGACGACGTTCGACGACGACGAAGGAGATCGCGGCGACGAGAGAAATCGCGAAGAGCGTCAGAATTGACGACGAGAGCCAACCGCGACGGGGTCCTTCGATGATTGCGTACACGAGCGTGGCTAGCGACAGGAAAATGAGAACCTGCGCTGGTGGATCGAGCTTGCGTGCGTAGGACGCCTTGGATTCGGCGACGAACTCCTGCGTAAGGACAATGGCCGCAATACCGATGGGGATGTTGATCCAAAAGACTGAGCGCCACCCGATGCCGGTCACGAGAAATCCGCCAAGAACGGGGCCGAGGGCGAGACTGAGCCCAACGACACCGCCCCAAACCCCCAACGCTTTCGCGCGCTCCCTGGGGTCGGTGAACGTGTTGGCAATGATCGATAGCGCGACGGGGTTGAGCATTGAACCGCCGATCGCCTGGAGTGCCCGAAAGGCAATGAGCCATTGAACGGACGGTGCGACACTGCAGAGAAGCGATCCTAGTGAGAACAGCGCGAGCCCCAATTGAAAGATTCGCCGCCGTCCGAACCGGTCGGCGATGGAACCCGACAACATCAAGAGACACGCGAGCACCAGGGTGTAAGCATCGACGGTCCACTGGAGATTGGAAATGGAGGCGTGGAAATCGTGCTGTATCGACGGCAACGCGACATTCACAATGGTGACGTCAATGCCGACAATGAAGAGACTCATGCAACAGATTGCCAACGTCAGCGTCGGGCGTACGTGCGACGTCATGCAGTCAACTTCCTGATCGAAGGGCTCGCAGAAACAGAGAAGCGCTGGAGTTCGACCGATCCTGCGTCAGTCGCCCCGGAAACGCGACCCGGGAGATTGACTTAGATATAGACACCATAAAGATTATATGGTCCATAACTAAATCTGCACCATCGCGCCTGCGGGTCCGGCAGCGGTGCCACGCCACGCGACGCTCCACTGGAATCCCGTAGTCTGTTACCGAATAGTGGTACGAGCGAGGCGGCTGTAGCTCAGCGGATAGAGCATCGGTCTTCGGAACCGAGTGTCGGGGGTTCAAATCCCTCCAGCCGCACTAATTGACCTCGTGGTGCCAGTACGGCCACTATTTCTTGGTCCACGACGGCTGGATGGTGACCGCGCCGATGGGTGCGTGAACCAGAAAAGGCACTCCCCAGTGAGTGAATATCTCGGTGAGATTGAGCCCATCAGACTTGCTCTTCACCAAGACCGGTAGGGGATCATTCGTTGTCGAGACGTAAATGGTTTGGGGGCTCGAGGGAGATCCGGGCGTTGCGACGGATTCGCCCGAAAAGACGTTGACGAGCAGACCTTTGTACGTAAGGGGCTTGCCTTCAGTGACCGCGCCCTTCATTCGAATGTCCGAGACGCCACTTGCAAGTGTTGCTCCGTTGACCGACTGCGCGTAGAGAGAATTGGTCGCCGGCAGCAGGAGCGGCTTGTTCTGATACTTCGTAGCGTTGGCCTTCGAGAAGTTCAGATCGTCAGTGAGAGCCGCCGCCGTGCCCGTTAAGTAGAGGGCATTACCGACAACGACCGCCACCAGTTTGAAGGGTGGTCCGCTGTAGGTCAACGTGGAGGTCTCCTGCGCAAAGGTTGGCCCCGAGAGGGCGATGACGTGGCCCTTGAAGTTTGCCGCGGTCGCTGTGCCCGTGACGCTGACGTACTTCTTAGCCACGGCGTCACTCAGTGCTCGGTTGTACGCCGCCGCCGCCGTGGTGGTCGCCTGTGCGCTCGAGACGCCAACGAGTCCGATTGACAGTACTACGGCACCAGCGACCGGGACTTGAACCCATCGCTGAAGTTGTCCTCGATGCATCGACCATCTCCCTCGTAACGCAACGGTCGCTCGGAATTCGCGTACGTTCGACCTGATGTTAACGCTCGAAACGAAACCGAATACCACTGTCTAACTCCTCGTGGAATCTCAAATGTGGCATTAAGTGACGAGCGGGTCAATCACGGATAACGTTCAACCTATTCGCAACTTACGGGCGATCATCGGAATCACCCGAAAGGAGTCCTTATGGCCGACGTGGTGAGAGCAGCCCTCGTGCAAGCGGCGTGGACGGGTGACAAGGAGTCGATGATCGATCTTCACGAGCATTTCGCGCGCGAGGCCGCGTCCCAGGGCGCGCAGGTGGTCTGCTTCCAGGAGATTTTCTACGGGCCGTATTTCTGTCAGGTGCAAGATACCAAGTTCTACGAGTACGCCGAAGCCGTGCCCGAAGGTCCCACGACACAACGATTCATGGCGCTCGCAGCCGAGCTCAATATGGTGATGATCCTGCCCGTTTACGAGATGGAACAAGAAGGCGTGCTGTACAACACGGCGGCCGTCATCGATGCCGATGGAACGTATCTCGGTAAATATCGCAAGACTCATATTCCCCAAGTGAGCGGATTCTGGGAGAAGTTCTACTTCCGCCCCGGCAACCTCGGGTACCCGGTCTTCGATACGGCCGTTGGGCGAATTGGCGTGTACATCTGTTACGACCGTCACTTCCCAGAAGGCTGGCGCGCCTTGGGGTTGGCGGGTGCCAAGATCGTGTTCAACCCTTCGGCGACGAGTCGCGGGCTCTCCGCCTACCTCTGGCAGTTAGAGCAGCCTGCCTCGGCGGTCGCCAACGAGTACTTCATCGGCGCGATTAACCGCGTCGGCGTGGAAGACCTCGGCGAGAACGATTTCTACGGCCAGACGTATTTTGTCAATCCCAGGGGCCAGCTCGTCGGAGAGGTCGCCAGTACCTCCGACACCGAGCTCGTCGTGCGCGACCTCGATATGGACGTATTGAAGGAGGTCCGTGAGCAGTGGGCCTTCTACCGCGATCGACGACCCGATATGTACGAACCGCTCACGGACTGGTAGAACAATGGCGCGAGTACTCATCAAGGGCGGCCAGGTCTTGTCGTCAACTGGCGCGCAGTACTACGACATATTGATTGACGGCGATGAGATCGGGGCGCTCGCCACGCCGGGACACTTCGCGACTATCGAGTCCAACTGTGACCGGGTGCTTGACGCGTCGGGTAAATACGTCCTACCGGGCGGTGTCGACGTGCATACGCACATGGAACTGCCCTTCGGCGGCACGGCGGCGTCGGACACGTTCGAGACGGGCACCATCGCCGCGGCCTTCGGCGGCACGACGTCAATCATCGATTTTTCAGTGCAGCGAACGGGCGAGGACGTGCACGACTCGCTCGCCATGTGGCACGAGAAGGCCGACGGCCACTGCGCCATTGACTACGGTTTCCACCAGATCCTTGGCGGCGTCGACGACGCGGCGTTAAAAGCCATGGCCGACCTCTCCAACAATGAGGGCGTAACCAGTTTCAAACTGTTTATGGCCTACCCCGGGGTCTTCTACTCGGATGATGGTCAGATTCTGCGCGCGATGCAGACGGCCAGCGAACTCGGCGCCACGATCATGATGCACGCCGAGAACGGACCCGCAATCGACGTGCTCGTCGCCCAAGCGCTAGAGCGCGGAGAGACCGATCCGCGTTTTCACTCGCTCACCCGGCCCGTAGAGATGGAGGAAGAGGCCACGCATAGGGCGATCATGCTCGCCAAAGTCGCCGGGGCTCCCTTGTATATAGTCCACGTCAGTGCTCGTGAGGCAATTGAGACGATTGCCCGCGCGAGGGACATGGGAGCGAACGTTTTCGCCGAGACCTGTCCGCAATACCTGTACTTAAGTCTCGAGGAGCATCTCTCTTTGCCTGGTTTTGATGGCGCCGGCTACGTCTGCTCGACCCCGTTGCGTTCGCGAGCTGAGGGACACCAAGAGTCCCTCTGGCAGGCACTTCGTACCAATGACGTGTCAGTCGTCAGTACTGACCACTGCCCGTTTTGCATGAAGGATCAAAAGGATCTGGGTCTTGGCAACTTCTCCAAGATTCCGAATGGTATCGGTTCGGTCGAACACCGTTTGGACCTGCTCTACCAGGGTGTCGTGACCCGCGAGATTGGTCTTGCGCGCTGGGTTGAGTTGGCGTCAACGACCCCGGCTCGAATGTTCGGGCTCTATCCGCGCAAGGGTGTCATCGCGCCTGGTTCCGACGCCGACATCGTCATCTACGACCCATTGGGCACGACCGATATCAGCGTGATGACCCATCACATGAACATGGACTACTCGGCCTACGAGGGTATTCACATCGACGGTCGAGTCGAGACCGTGCTGTCGCGCGGACGAGTGATTATCGAGAACAACACCTTCACCGGCGCCGTGGGACACGGGACCTACCTACGACGTGGACTCAGCCAGTACTTGTTGTAGATCTCGGTTCCGAACAACTGCGAACGAAAGGAGTCGTGATGAATTTTGGTGTAGTCCTGCAGACCAATCCACCGGCGTCACAAGTCGTCGATCTCGCTATCCGTGCCGAAGAGCTCGGTTTTGATTACGTCTGGACCTTCGACTCGCACATCTTGTGGGAAGAGCCCTTCGTCATTTACAGTCAGATTCTCGCCAACACTCGGCGAATCACAGTTGGTCCAATGGTCACCAATCCGGCGACTCGCGACTGGACAGTTACGGCGAGTCTCTTCGCCACTCTCAACGAAATGTTCGGTAATCGCACCATCTGTGGCATTGGCCGTGGCGACTCCGCCGTTCGGGTGACCAACGGAGAGCCCACGTCATTGGCGACGTTGCGCGCGTCAATCGAAGTGATCCGCGAACTCGCGAACGGTCGATCGGTCGAGTACCACGGCTCACAACTTCACTTCCCGTGGGGAGCGAACAGTCGTCTCGAGGTGTGGGTGGCGGCGTACGGTCCGAAGGCCCTGCAACTGGCCGGTGAGGTGGGCGACGGATTCATTTTGCAATTAGCCGATCCCGACATCGCACGATGGATGATCACGGCGGTGCGCGACGCCGCGACCAATGTGGGTCGCGATCCTGCGGCGCTAACTTTTTGTGTCGCGGCACCGGCCTACGTCGGCGCCGACATCGCCCATCAACGAGATCAGTGTCGTTGGTTTGGCGGCATGGTGGGCAATCACGTGGCCGACATTGTTGCGCGTTACGGGAATGATCCAACGTCGAAGATTCCGGCGGCGCTGACGGCTTACATTAGCGGTCGACAGGGTTACGACTACAACGAGCACGGGCAAGCCGGTAACACGCACGCCGAATTCGTCCCCGACGAAGTCATCGATCGCTTTTGTCTGTTGGGAAGTGTCGATGAGCACATTGCTCGACTGCAAGAGCTGCGTGGCATTGGTGTCAATCAGTTCGCGCTCTACTTACAGCACGACGCGAAATCGTCGACGCTCGAAGCGTATGGCGACACCATCATTCCTGCATTGTGCGACTCGACTTCGACCACGTCGTAGTGGTTGGGAGCGAGTGAGCGTGACATCGACAAAGGATGAATCACGCTGCCTCGGGACGAATGCACGCATTCGGCGCTGGGGAAACCGCACTACTCATCACGACTGTGGTGCTCGAGTTGCGCCACTCCACGGTGCTTGCATTGGCAAGGTACGCGGGGTCGAGCGGCCGCTGCTGGCGCCCGTTGCCGGTGCCGAGAATCTCGGTGACGTCCGTCCGTCGTGCGCATCAGGGCACGAAAGGAGGCGCTGGTAAGGTCGTTAGGTCGCGAATCGCGTAAAGCGAGTGGTCGCAACACCTGTAAGGCCAATGACTTGGCTTCGATTGAGGAGATTGTATGAAGGTATTGGTACTCGGTGGTGACGGATTCTGTGGCTGGCCCACGACGCTGCACCTTTCGGATCAGGGCTATGACGTCATCGTCGTTGACAACCTCAGCCGTCGTGAAATCGATCTCGAACTCGAGTGCGAATCACTCACGCCAATTCGACCGATGGGGGAGCGGATCCGCGTCTGGAAGGAACTGACCGGCAAAGAGATTGGGTTCGTGCACCTCGACCTCGCCGAAGAGTACGAGCGCTTCCTCGAGCTTTTACGCAACGAGCGCCCCGACGCCATCGTCCACTTCGGCGAGCAACGCGCCGCGCCGTATTCAATGCGTAACGCCGCCGCCAAGCGTTACACGGTCGACAACAACGTGCGTGGCACGCACAACGTTCTCGTGGCCATTGTGGAGAGTGGACTTGACATTGCGCTCGTTCACCTCGGCACCATGGGTGTCTACGGCTACGGCTGGTCGGGTTCAGCACCGATTCCCGAGGGCTACCTCACCGTGAAGGTTCCCACGCCCGACGGCGAGATTGAACGCGAGATCTTGCACCCCGCCAATCCCGGTTCGGTGTACCACATGACCAAGACGCTCGACCAGTTGCTCTTCGCCTTCTACGCCAAGAATGACCAACTGCGTATTACCGACCTGCACCAGGGAATCGTGTGGGGAACCCAGACGCGCCAGACGGCGCTCGACGAGCGACTGATCAACCGCTTCGACTACGACGGCGACTATGGCACCGTACTGAATCGATTCTTGATGCAGGCCGCCATTGGCCACCCGTTGACGGTGCACGGCACCGGTGGCCAGACGCGCGCAATCATTCATATTCGCGACACGGTGCGCTGTATCCAGATTGCTTTGGAGAACCCGCCACAGCGCGGTGACGCGGTGAGCGTCTTCAATCAAGTTACCGAGACGTTCCGAGTCGGTGAACTGGCCGAACTGATTTCCAAAGAGACGGGCGTGCCTATTGCGCACCTGCCGAACCCTCGTAAGGAAGCGGTTGAGAACGACCTCAACGTGAACCGCGACCGCTTCCTCGCGCTCGGACTGCACCCGACGACGTTGACCGAAGGCCTGCTCGAAGAGATCCGTGACATTGCGAACAAGTACAGTTACCGCGCCGACACCACGAAGATCATCGCACGCTCGGTATGGCGCCTCGGCATGGAGACGTCGCCCGACCTGGTGAGCTGAGTTGCAGTGACGTATTGCGTTCGCCGATGAGTCATGGTCCGATGATGACCATTTTCGAAGAGGAGATTCGGAGTCAAGGCGAGATTCTTCGCCGTCGAACGGTTTTCGGCGAGCAACAGGCCACGAGTGCCGCGCAGTCGTGGCGTGGCGTTTCCTACGCCTTGGTCGCTGCGCGCGGGTCCTCTGATAACGCTGCCATTTTCTTCCAGTACCTCGCGGGACGTGAACTCGGGTTGGTCGTTGCACTCGCCACGCCGTCACTGTTTCAAGAGGAATGCACGATGCGACTTGACGGCGCCGGCGTTCTTGTGGTCTCGCAGTCTGGTCGCTCGCCCGGCATGCTCGACGTGGTGGGCCGAGCCCAGAACGAAGGTCGCCCGAACACCGTCATCACCAACAACGCCACGTCACCCCTCGGCGAAGCGGCCGAATTCGTCGTGGAGCTGTTCGCCGGTGCGGAGCGCGCGATCGCTTCCACTAAAACCTTCACCGCGAGTTGTCACGCACTGGCGCAGTTCGTGTCGGCGCTCTCGGGCAGTCGTCTCGAGGGACTCGACGATATCCCCGATGTCATTGAACGAACAGCCCAGTGGGCGCTCAACGCCCCGCTACCCGTCGAGACGCTCAATGCCACGCACGGCCTCACGGTCGTCGGACGGGGCATTGGCTACGCGAGCGCCGCAGAGATCTCCCTCAAGATCAGAGAAGTGACCGGCCTGCGGTCCGAAAGCTATTCGGTGCCGGACTTTCTTCACGGTCCCGTCGGTGCCGACGGTGTTGGTGCGACGTTGCTACTCTGCGTCACCGACGACATTGACGACGTCGTGGCGCAGAATCTCATTGATCAGTGTGCGCTACGTGGCATGCGCACCGTCGTGTTGCGTTCATCCGAACGTCGTGCACTTTCGAGCGACGCCGAAATTGTTCTTCCGGAATCGATGGGGAATTGGTCGCTCGGACTCGCCGAAGTAGTGGTTGGTCAGGTGTTGGCGTTGCGTCTTGGCGAACTTCGCGGCCGTCCGATTGACACGTCGCCGGGGCTCAACAAAGTCACGCTCACGGCCTGAGCACTGCGGATTTTGTCGTGTTCGCTTGTACTAGGTTGCTGGCAGGTGCATTCTGGGAGGAGAGCAACCAACGGGGATTCCCGTCGTTACGATCGAACGAAAACAGTGTTCGATGAAGTCGGCGATGTTGGTGGGCGCGTTACCACCCAAGTGAATCGACAAGGTTTCATCGCCAAGAATTGATGAACGAGCGAACCCTCGGGTTCTTAACTGAAGGAGTTGCATTATGAGAGGAAAGACCAGAGCGGGTCTCCTTGCCTCGTCCCTCGTACTCATTGCGAGTACCTGTTTTGTGGCGGCACCCGAAATTGCGGGTGCGTCCGGTCAAGCACCACTCAACCTAGACAACGAGCAAGGTGAACTCTGGCCCTGTGCCTTTACACCGTTCAACTCATTTGACGCAATGTTCTCGGTGGGCACCATTTACGAGACCCTCGACTTCGTCAATGCATTGCAAAATGAAAAAGTGACGCCGTGGCTGGCCACGAACTACGCGTGGAGTAACAGCAACAAGACGTTGACGTTCACCATTCGCTCCGGCGTCAAGTGGACCGACGGCAAATCCTTGAGCGCCGCCGACGTGGCTTATACGTTCAACCTTTTGAAGAAGGACCCGGCCCTCGACCTCAATGCGGTGTGGAGTGTGTTATCGAGCGTGACCCAGAGCGGTGCTAACAAGGTCATCTTCAACTTCTCGAAGTCGGCGGTACCGTACTTCTATTACGTGGCGGACCAGGTTCCGATCGTGCCTGAGCACATTTGGAGCAAGATCAAGAACCCCGTGACCGATCCCATCGCCAAGCCGGTGGGCACCGGTGGCTACGAGCTCGCCTCGTGCACACCTCAGAACATCAAGTGGACAGCCAACCCTCACTACTGGCAGCCCGGTCTTCCCACGGTGAAGACACTCAACATGCCCGCGTTCTTGTCGAACGACACGGCCAATGAGTACCTCGCCCAGGGTGAGTCGGCCTACGGTGCGCAGTTCATACCGAACATTAAGAGCTACTTCGTAGCGAAGAAGGCGGGAAACGGTTACTGGTTCCCACCGGTCGCTAACGTCTCGCTCTTTCCGAACCTAAAGAGCGGTCCGACGGCTGATGTCGCCGTGCGTGAAGCTATTAGCTACGGTATCGACCGCTCGGCGATCTCGAAGATTGGTGAGTACGGTTACGAACCGCCCGCCAGTCAGACCGGCGTCGTTGCACCCACGTTCAAGTCGTGGTCGAGTGCCGCGGCCGTCGCGAGCGCTGGAACGAGTTACAACCCGACCAAGGCCAAGAACGTTTTGAAGGCGGACGGCTACAAGATGGGGAGCAACGGCTTCTTCTCGAAGAACGGCAAGGAATTGAGCCTGACCGTCGTCACCAATGGTGGGTACTCCGACTGGGTCGCGAGCATGCAGGTGTTGAGCCAGCAACTGGCCAAAGTAGGCATCAAGATCACGGTGAACGGTGCCGCGGCATCGAACTTCACGACCGACGTGCTGACGGGCAAGTTCCAATTGGCCTACGACGTGGAGTCTGGCGGACCCGCGCCGTTCTACGAGATGCGCCAGTGGTTGTATTCGAAGAACTCGGCCGCCATTGGTAAGCCGGCGTCGTCGAACTGGGAGCGTTTTTCGAGCCCGGCCGTCGACGCGTTGCTGAACCAGTACGGTTCGACGACGAGCACAGCGACGCAGCACTCAATCATCGACCAGCTCCAGACCATCATGGTGAAGCAGTTGCCGGTCATCCCGGTATTGGAAGAAGTCGACTGGTTCCAGTTCAACTCCAAGGAGTACTCGGGCTTTCCGTCCGCCTCCAATCCCTACGCGCAGCCCGGCCTCTACAACGTGCCGGACTGGGGCGTGGTGGTATTGCACTTGAAGCCAACAAAGTAAAGATCAGCTGGTCCGAGTCGGGGAGATGAGGTTCCTAGCTCGCCGTATAGGTTTTCTGCTCATTGCATTATGGGCGGCCCTTACGGTGAACTTCCTCATCCCTCGACTCATGCCCGGCAATCCCGCCGAGGCCATGATGGGCCGCATGCGCGGACACATCAATCCGGCGTCGCTGCACGCGCTGGAAGTGGCCTTTGGCATTCACACCCATCAGAGTCTGTTCTCGGCCTACTTCTCGTACCTCAACAACTGTGCGCACCTCAACTTCGGCATCTCATTGCTCGATTTCCCGCTGCCCGTCAGCACAGTGATTGGCCGGGCCCTTCCCTGGTCGCTCGGCCTCGTCGGCGTCAGCACGATTCTCGGGTTTCTTATTGGCACTGCACTCGGAGCAATTTCGGCCTGGCGTCGCGGTGGATTACTCGACGGCGTCTTACCACCGGCCTTCATTGTGATCTCCGCTTTCCCCTATTTCTGGATTGGCCTGATGTGCATTTGGTTCTTCGGCCTGACACTCAACTGGTTTCCAATCCTCGGCGGCTACACCGAGACGGTGACGCCCACGTTGACGCTCTCGTTCGCACTCAACATCCTCGATCATTCGGTGCTGCCAGCCTTCACGATTCTCATTACCGCCATCGGAGGTTGGATTCTCACGATGCGCAACAACATGATCACGGTCGTCGCCGAGGACTACGTCAAGATGGGTCGGGCGAAGGGTCTAAAGCCGCGGCGAATCCTGTGGCAGTACGCCGGACGAAACGCGTTATTGCCCAACCTCACCGGATTCGCGATGTCACTCGGCTTCGTCATTTCTGGCGCCATTCTCGTGGAGTACGTCTTCAACTATCCCGGCCTCGGATTTCTTCTTCTCCAAGCGGTTGAGAACGAGGACTACCCGTTAATGCAGGCACTTTTTCTGTTGATTACCGTCGCCGTACTCTTCGCGATCTTCATTGCCGACATCGCGACAGCCCTTCTGGATCCGCGAACGAGGAACAGTTCATGAGGTACCTTCGCTCGCTGGCCGGTGTGTTGGGTCGGGCCTCTCGATTCTTGCGCCGCGACAAGAAGGCGGCGGCCGGATCAATCATCATCTTCGTGCTGCTGGTGTTGACCGCCTTTCCGAAATGGTTCACGCCCCACGACCCGGCGGCCGAGATTTACACGCCAGGAGCGGGACTGTCGTGGTCGCATCTGCTCGGAACGACGTCCTTTGGTCAAGACGTTTTCTCCCAAGTCATTGCCGGAACTCGCCAGTCTGTTCTGATAGCGCTCATTGTCGGGTTCCTCTGCACCATCCTTTCGGTCCTCATCGGGATCTCGGCCGCCTACCTCGGGGGATGGGTGGATGACGGACTGTCACTACTGATCGACGTCGTGCTCGTCATTCCCACCTTTCCGCTAATCATCGTCATCGTGGGCTACTTGAAGAGCGCCGGCTTCTGGCTCATGGTTTTCGTGCTGGTCTTCACTGGTTGGTCGTACGGGGCGCGTCAATTACGCGTGCAGGCGCTCTCGTTGCGAAACCGCGACTACCTACTCGCGGCCAAGGCGCGCGGAGAGTCGAGTTGGTACGTCAACACCGTTGAATTGATCCCTCCAATGACTTCGCTCATCGTTGCGAACTTTCTCGGCGCCGCACTGTACGCGGTACTCGCCTCCGCCGGACTCCAGTTCGTCGGACTGGGCGACATCAACACCGAGTCGTGGGGCACAATGCTGTACTGGGCGCAGAACAACGAGGCCCTCGCCACGGGCTTGCCCCTGTGGGCTTTGGCGCCGGGAGTCGCCATCGCCATTCTCGGCAGTGGTCTCGCACTGCTTAATTACGCCTTCGACGAGATTGCCAATCCGGCGCTTCGTCCGGTAAAGACCGCTCGATCGAAGAAGGTTACGGCGTGAGCGAGTCCGTTCTCCAAGTTCGCGACCTTCGTGTCGAGTACGCGACGCCAAACGGACCGGCCCAAGCGGTTGGCGGCGTTTCTTTCGACGTCGCGAAGGGGGAGTTTCTCGCCATCGTCGGTGAATCGGGTTGTGGCAAGTCGACGTTACTCTTCGCGATTGCTCAACTACTCACGTACCCGGGCAGCATCGCCGGCGGCTCGGTGTACTTCGACGGTGTCGACTTCATGTCGCTTTCGCCCGAAGAGCTTCGACTCCACCGGTGGCGCGACATCTCGGTCGTCATGCAGAGCGCGATGAACGCACTCAATCCAACTCTCACAATCGGGGCACAACTCGCCGACGCCTGCAGGGCCCACACCGATTGGTCCAACGAACGCATCGCACAGCGCTCGGCCGAGGTGCTCGCCATGGTGGCGATTGACGCGGTGCATCTACGCAGTTATCCGTTCCAACTCTCGGGAGGCATGCGCCAGCGAGCCATGATTGCCATGGCACTCCTGCTCGAGCCCCAACTAGTGATTATGGACGAGCCGACGTCCGCCCTCGATGTCGTAGCGCAACGATCCTTGATGCACCAGGTGGAGACACTCCGACACCAACTGGGATTCGCCGTCCTCTTCGTCACCCACGACATGAGTGTCGTCTCGCACTACTCCGATCGTCTCGCCGTCATGTACGCCGGCGAGGTCGTTGAATTGGGGCCGACTCGAAAAGTCTTCGACGACCCCGAGCATCCGTACTCGAAGGGTCTCATGGAGGCCTTTCCTTCGCTACTAGGCGAGCAGCGCGAAATGACTGGCATCGCCGGTAATCCTCCGTCACTCGTGAACCCACCTGTTGGATGCCTCTTCGCACCGCGTTGCGCCTACGCCAACGACGAGTGCCGAACCGTGCGCCCGGAACTCGTCGCCTACGGCGACCACGAGGTCCGCTGCCACTGGGTGGCGAGGAACAAAGCATCGTGACCGATCCGATTCTCCAAGTCCAGGACCTCTCACAACTCTTTCGCGTGGGCGGCTTTCGCTCGCGCGGTGATCTCCACGCCATTGACAACGTCACCTTCGACGTGGCGCCCGGGGAAATTGTCGCGCTCGTCGGCGAGTCGGGATCGGGCAAATCGACTATTGCGCGCGTCCTCGCTGGTCTCTATCCGGCCACCTCCGGTTCGTTCATTTTCGAGGGCCGGGCCATGGGACGTCGCGAGACACGATCAGTCCATGGTGACATGCCCATGGTCTTCCAGGACCCGTTCGGCTCTATTAATCCCGTTCTGCGCGTTGGTCACGGACTGCTTCGCTCGTTGAAGCTGCACCGCCCCGACATCTCGCGAGCGAACCGTTTAGCCGAAGCGGTGTCGCTGGTGGAGAAGGTCGGCCTCACGCCCGGCGAGGAAGTGCTGCGACGTTACCCGCACGAGCTTTCGGGTGGCCAGCGTCAGCGCCTCGGTTTCGCCCAGGCACTGGCGTCGCGTCCGTCACTGATCCTCGCCGATGAGCCAGTCTCGATGTTGGACGTCTCGATTCGTATCGGACTGCTCAACGTTATGAAAGAATTGCGCGACAGCGAAGGCGTCTCGATCCTCTACATCACCCACGACCTCGCGAGCGCGCGCTACGTGGCCGACCGCATGATTGTCCTCTACGCCGGTCGAATTGCTGAGGAGGGGCGAACCAATGAGGTCATTGGTTCGCCGCAACATCCCTACACCAGACTGTTGATGTCGTCGGCACCGGATCCGCATCTCGCGCCTTCACCCTTTGAGGGAAAGGACCTCGGCGAACCGCCCAAGGTCATCGACCCCGAACCGGGATGTCGATTCGCGCCGCGGTGTCCACTGGTCATGGACATCTGTCTCACCGATACGCCGCCCTTCGTGCAACTCTCACCGACCCACCGCGCCGCTTGTTACGCGGTCGAAAAGTAGTGGACGTCAACCTCGTCCCTCAGCCCCACAACCTCGAGGTTCGGTCGGGCACGGTGACGTGGCGCTCGCCATTACGGGTGTCGGTTGACGACGACTGGCGTTGGGTCGCCGACGTTTTCGCCGATGATCTCGCGCGCGCCCTTGGCTGGCCAGTGGCTTTCGTCGCGGCGAACGATCCGGCGGACCTCTTGCTTCGTCACGTGAGCAACTGCGATGACGAAGCGTACCGGCTCACCATTGACGAAAGGGCAACGATTGAAGCGAGTACCCCGGCCGGTCTCTCCTACGGCCTCTCGGTTCTTCGTCAACTTGGACCAACGTCGCTCTTCGCTAGCGGAGCGTTCTCGGTCGAGAGCATCGAGATGCCGCGAGTGATCATCGAGGACGGGCCAAGGTACGCCTGGCGTGGTGTCCACCTCGACCTCTCGCGTCACTTCTTCGATGTCGCGACGGTCTGTCGACTGATTGATCAGATGGCCGTACATCGTCTCAACCACTTGCACCTCCACCTCAATGACGATCAGGGTTGGCGAATCGAAATCCCCTCGTGGCCCCTACTCACGCGGGTGGGTGCGCATCGAGGCTCATCGCCGATTGGCCACGAGGACGACGGCCTCGATGACAACATTGCGCACGGTGGTTTCTTCAACGCCGGCGACATTGCCACAATCCGTAAGCACGCCCATCGACGCTTCGTACGCGTCGTGCCCGAGATCGACCTGCCCGGACACGCCCAGGCAGTGGTCGCGGCCTACCCGTCCCTGGGTAATACCAGTGAACCGCTCGAGGTGTGGACGAGGTGGGGGGTATCTGAGCACGTCTTGAACGTGGGCGAGGAGGCACTTCGGTTCGCCGGCGATGTCGTGCGCTACGTAGCGAGTCTCTTCCCCGAGAGCCCCGTGCACATCGGGGGTGACGAGTGTCCGACGACAGAGTGGTCCGAGAGTGAAGCGGCGAGGGCGGTTATGGCGGAGCATGGTTTTGATGACGTCGCCCAACTGCAGGGTCTGTTCACCACGCGTCTGACGGAGCTGCTCCTTGCGGACGGTCACGAGGTGATCGCCTGGGATGAGGTGATGGACTCAGGCGTCGCCGACGGTGTCGTCATCGCCGCGTGGCGCAGTTCGAGCAAAGCAGTGCAGGCCGCGCAGTCGGGGCTCGACGTAATCATGGCGCCGATGCAGTTCCTCTATTTCGACTGGCTCAATAGCGACGTCGCCGATGAGCCCGTGGCGTTGGCGCCGCTGCCATACTTCACTCCGTGGGAGAAGGTCTATCGGTTCTCGGTCATTCCCCCAGGACTCGAGTCGTCGCTGCACCATCACGTGCGCGGCGCACAGGTGCAATTGTGGACTGAGTACATTGCGACCAGAGACCACCTGGACTACATGGCGTTTCCGCGCATCGTCGCCTTTAGCGAAGTCGTGTGGGGGACCGCGACGTCCGCCGAACAGTTTCGACCTCGATTAGTGGCGCACCTTGATCGTCTGGAGGTCATGGGTGTGCGGTATCGACCACTCGACGAAGCGCTATGACCGACGTCGCGGCAACGATTGCGTCGATGCGCGACTTTCTTCCCTCACCGAGCGTTGACGTTGTCACGCGGGTTTCCCGCGTCGCGTCCGACGAACTTCTGGACTCGTTGCGTGAACTGAACGTCGCCCAGAGTGCCGTCGACGAGATTATCGGGCACTGGGATGAGTTCCGTGCTGACGAGAGTTGGACGACACTGCTGGCGGCGCTCGTCTCGCTGATTGAAGAACAGATGGGCGACCACGACGCGCCACTGCCGATCTGGGACGACCTCGACGACGCGGGCGCGAGCGGACGCCTGCTCTACTGCTACTTGTTCGCCATCACGTGGCGCGATACGCAGGTTTTTCTTCGAAGGGCCGGCTGTCCGGATGCCATTGTCGAGCGTACGATGTCGTCGCTATCGCGCCACGTGGGAATTCACACGCGCAAGTGGGACACTGTCGGCCTCGATGCCGGCTGGTGGATGCTGCCGGTACTTCGCGGCGAACTGCTCCAGATCGGGAGTCTCCAGTTTCACCGCGCCACGTTGGGAGTGTGCAGTCTCACTCCGCGCCCCTGGTACAACGAGCACGATGCGAAGATGCGCGGTCCCGGATTTCGCTACGGCGACGCGTCGGTCGGTATTCACATACCCGATACGACTGACTTGTCGAAGAACGCCCTCGACGCGACGTTCGATGAAGCTCGCGACGTCATTGGCGCTCTGTGGCCCGTGCACCAACGGAGGATCGCCACCTGTCAGAGTTGGATGCTCGATTCTCAGTTGGAAGAGTTTCTCGCACCCTCGAGCAACATTCTCGGATTCCAACGTCGTTTCACGCCCCTGCCCGCGTGGATTGTCGACGACGGTGACATTGTTGAATTCGTCTTTCGCCGGCCGGGCGTTGCGCTGAGGGATCGCCCCCAAACGACGACGCTGGAGCGTGCCGTCGTGGCGTTGATTGAGAGTGGTCGACATTGGCGCGTTCCACCGTGCTGGACTGATTTCGACGGTCGTTGATTGGGGCGGCATTGCGAGCGGCTCCGTGGAGACTGGCGAAGTGGCGCTGACGTGTGAGAATTCGACCATGTCCAAAATCTACGAATACGCACGTCCCACCCGGGCAGACGAACGCAAGATCGTCGGCCCAGTCAAGACGCGCGATGTTCGCCGTTTAGACCACCCGAATCCTTTCGTTCGCTTCAACGCACGGTTCGGACTGCGCATCACCCTCGTCGTCGGCACGATGTGGATGGCATACATCTTCAGCGTCATTGCGCTCTTTGCGCTTCCCGACGCAATCAAGCAGGGTACGTATTACGTCATTGTGTGGCTGTCGAGCTCGTTTCTCCAACTCGTATTGCTACCCATCATCATTGTCGGCCAGAATATTCAGGCCCGGGCGGCCGACAAGCGTTCGGAGGACACCTACCGTGACGCCGAGGCGGTGCTGAAGGAGTCCGAGGAGATCCAGAAGCACCTGCTCGCCCAGGATGAGGCGATTTCGGCGATCCCCGATCGTCTAGAAGCATTAGCAACAAGTCAGGAGAAAAGCCAGTGAACGATCTCGTAACCTTCACCACCACGACGGTGTCCAATGTTCACCACGGATCCATTCTTCCGGCGGCGCGCGCCATTGTGATCGGAGTTCCCGCAGCGTTCGCCTTCATGTACTGGTTCCTTATCGCCCGGCATCGTCCGCGACCGAAATGACGAGCGACGCGTTCCCCTATATTCCGCTGGAACCAAGAGGCTGGCGAATGGCGATGGGGCTTCGACCGCTGGACCCTTCGAAGTGGCTCGAAGTGGACGCGTCGCGTGGCGAGGAACTTGAACTTAAGCATCAACTGCTGGCGTCGTCGTACGACGTGGTGGTGGCCACGAAACCCGAGGGTGACCGCGGAAGCAGTGACCTGCTCACTACGGTGGAAGGCTTTCTCGCCGAGCAACATCCCGAGCTGGCGATTGGCATCGTCGCCTGCGAGCACCCGATCGTCGCGGCGGCCCGTCTCGTCCAAGAGGACCTCTGCGTGCTCGTACGTAGTGATACCTGGCGACTTCAGGCCGCGTGCGTCTGTTTCCCGTCGCGCTGGAGCCTCGCCACGAAAATCGGCGCGACCCTCGACGACATCCATGGACCGGTGCCGGTCTACGACGAACGGTTGCGTCGTCCAACTAACGCTTTTTTTGAGCGATTGAAGCCCGACCACTCGTTTTGGCGTCTCAATTGGACGTTGATCGACAGCCCCACGTTGCATCAGCCAACGGGGGCGCGACAAAGTCCGAGTGGTGACCTCGCGCAGTGGTTCTTTCGTGTTGAGCGCCAGACGCTTCGCCGACTTCCAGCGAGCGATGCCATTATCTTTACGATCCGCAACTACGTTGCGTCAGCGCTGGAGCTCTGCCGCAACCACGAGGAGTTCGGGCCCACGTTGTTGCACAATCTCGAAACCGCACCCGAACGTGTCCAGGAGTACAAGGGATGGGTCGGCGTCGCCGATCGATTGCGAACGTCGCTCGAAGCGACGTTCAACACCTAGTCGCGGATGAGATCCTTCGCAATCGCGACGATCTGCATCTCGTCGGTACCGGCGTAGATACGAAGCACGCGTGCGTCGCGGCTCAGTTGCTCGACGCGATACTCGGCGATGTAGCCGTTACCGCCGAAGATCTGAATCGCGTCGTCGGCGACTTGACAGGCCGCCTGGGCGGCGTAGAGCTTCATCGCCGAGGCCTCGGCTAGCGTCGGCACCGCACCGGCCATCGAGCGCTCGATGTGGGCGAAGACCATGTTGCGCACGTTGAGGCGCGCCACTTCCATGTTCGCGAGTTTTAGTTGAATGAGCTGGAAGTCGGCGATTGCCGTACCCCAGAGGCGACGGTGTTTGGCGTAGTCAATGGAAAGTCGCACGCACTCCTCGATGATGCCGAGCGACATGGCCGCAACGCCGGCGCGTTCGGCGACGAAGTTGTCCTTCGCACTTTGACGGCCGCCGCCCTTGGGTTCCTCGGTCTCGCCGAGCAGTCGGTCCTTACCCGCGCGCACGTCGCTTAAGAACACCTCGCCAGTCGGTGAAGCGTGCTGACCCATCTTGCGCATGGGCTTGGCCTGTTCGAGTCCGGTCATGCCCTTGTCGAGCACGAACGTGAGCACTTTTCGGTTGCGCATCTCTTCGCCACGGCCGTCGTCAAGTTTGGCGTAAAGGACGATGGTGTCGGCGTAGGGGCCGTTCGTAATCCACGTCTTTTGACCGTTCAACACGTACTCGTCGCCGTCCCGCTTGGCGCTCGTGCGCATGCCTCCGAGGGCGTCGGAACCGGAATCTGGTTCAGTGATCGCCCACGCGCCGACCTTGTCGAGCGTCATGAGGTCGAGCGACCACCGCTGCATCTGAGCGGGTGTGCCCAATTTATTGATCGTGCCCGCTGCTAAGCCCGTCGAGACGC
>CAJDUS010000020.1_pt1 | contig 31044 bp, 29 predicted proteins | sample 7390831 | NCBI WGS metagenome assembly CAJDUS01 (sample SAMEA7055684, study PRJEB34461) | soil metagenome | biome: terrestrial ecosystem; feature: Peninsula; material: soil | place: Antarctica | collected 2016
GAGTTGTTGGTGAATATGTCGCCGAAGGACGGTGCGATCACGGCCTCAAATCCGAAGTCCATCAGCGCCCAGACCGCGTGCTCGCGCGACGAGCCCGTTCCGAACCGTGGACCGGCGACCAGGATGTTCGATCCAACGTACCGCTGATCGTTCAGCACGAAGCTTGGATCGTCGCGCCACTCGCTGAAGAGTCCGCGACCAAATCCCGTCCGCTCGACGCGCTTCAACCAGTCCGAAGGAATGATCTGGTCGGTGTCGACGTCGGAACGCTCGAGCGGTACCGCGCGCCCTTCGACAATGTGAACCGGCTTCACGAGACCAATTCGTCGGGTGAGGCGAATCGCCCCATGATGGCGGTCGCTGCGGCAACGGCCGGCGACACGAGGTGCGTACGGCCACCTCGACCCTGGCGACCTTCGAAGTTACGATTTGAAGTCGACGCGCAGCGCTGACCCGCGCCTAATTGGTCGGGGTTCATGCCCAGACACATGGAACAGCCCGGTTCGCGCCATTCAAAGCCGGCCGCCACGAAAATTTCGTCCAGACCTTCTTCCTCGGCCTGCACCTTGACGCGGCGTGAACCGGGTACGACGAGGGCTCGCACGTGTTGGGCGACATGTCGGTCCTTGGCCAGGGCGGCTGCGACACGGAGGTCTTCGATTCTCGAATTGGTGCACGATCCAATAAAGACGACGTCCACCGGGATGGACCGAATGGCCGTGCCCGGGGTGAGGCCCATGTAGGCGAGCGAACGTTGTGTCGATTCGCGTTCATCAACGTCGTTGAAGTCGTCCGGTGACGGAACCACGCCACTGAGTGCGACGACCTGGGCGGGATTGGTTCCCCAGGTAAGTGAGGGCGTGATGTCGTTCGCCTGAATGACGATCTGATCGTCGAACTGAGCATCGTCGTCGCTCCTGAATGTTCGCCAGCGCGCCTCAGCTCGGTCGAACTCGTCGCCCTGAGGGACACCGGGACGAGTACGCAGGTACTCAATGGTCGTGTCGTCAACGCCGATGAGTCCCGCACGTGCACCGGCTTCAATGCTCATGTTGCAGACGGTCATGCGACCCTCCATGGAAAGGTTGGTAATTGCTTCGCCGCGAAACTCGAGCACGTGTCCCGCCCCGCCACCAGTGCCGAGTGTGGCGACAATGGTCAACGCAATGTCCTTCGCCGTGACACTGGGCACGGGCGTTCCCACCAACGTGACGGCCATGGTCTTGGCGCGTTGTTGGGGGAGCGTTTGGGTGGCGAGCACGTGTTCGACCTCACTCGTGCCAATCCCAAAGGCCAGAGCGCCAAACGCGCCGTGCGTCGACGTGTGCGAATCACCGCAGACAATCGTCATGCCCGGTTGGGTGACGCCGAGTTCTGGTCCGATGACGTGCACGATGCCCTGATTCTCGTGGCCTCGTGGGAAGACCGTAATGCCGAACTCGTGACAGTTCTCCTCGAGTGCCTCAAGTTGCCGTTTGGAGATCGGGTCATTCACCGGCGTCGATAAGGGGTCCGTCGGCACGTTGTGGTCGGCCGTGGCGAGCGTTCGTTGTGGTCGTCGCACGGTGCGTCCGTTCATGCGAAGACCCTCGAAGGCCTGGGGACTGGTTACTTCGTGGACGAGGTGCAGGTCAATATAGAGCAGTGTTGGTTCGCCTTCGGGTTCGGCGACGACGTGCTCGGTCCATATTTTCTCGAAGAGGGTTCCGGCCACGAGTTAGCGCAACCCCACGATTTTAATTCGTAACACTCCCGAAGGAGCCTCGTATTCAACCTGATCACCCACGGCGTGTCCGAGCAACGCCGAGCCGAGCGGCGAGGTTGGCGAAGCGACGAGCACGCCGTCAGGCTTCTCCTCGATTGAGCCGATGAAGAATTCCTGGAGGTCGTCATCGCGGTCGCCTTCGTAGACGACCTGGACGATGGTGGCGGGCTGTACGGTGTGAGCGTTTTCGTCACGTGCCACGACCTCGTGATTGCGAATCACGTTGTCAATCTGGCGAATCCGCGACTCCATCTTGCCCTGGGCGTCTTTCGCGGCGTGGTAGTCGCCGTTCTCGGAGAGGTCACCGAGGAGTCGTGCCGACTCGATGACCCGCGCGATGTCCGTGCGACCAACGGTCGTGAGGAGGTCGTATTCGGCCTGCAGCTTGTCGAGCGTCTCTTGGGTGATGCGGTGGATTTCGCCAGCCATGGAGATGCCTTATCTAGTGGAGAGGTATTTAATTCTACCGTTTGGGTTGTTGAGAGCCCACGAGTCAATCGCTCGGGTTTGCCCCACGTCGCTGCTTCCGACCAAAATAGAGGAAAGAAGGAGTCTTCGTGAGCAACCAACGCACCCACACCGTGGCCGTGCTGGGTGGTGACGGCATTGGACCCGAGGTGACGCAGGCGGCGTTAGAGGTCGTTCGAGCTACCGGGGTCGTGCTCGAGACGACGCCGTTCGACGTCGGAGCTGCGCGGTACCTACGAGATGGCTTCGTGCTGGACGACGCCACCCTCGAAGAGCTTCGAGCCTTCGACGCCATTTTTTTGGGGGCCGTCGGACCAGCCATCGGCGACATTCGGATTCCCGGAGGCGTCCTCGAGCGCGGCCTCCTCCTTCGGCTGCGATTTGGACTGGATCTCTACATCAACTACCGACCGTTCCACGGAGTACAAGGTTCCATTGCCCAGGATTGCTCCTTCGCCATTGTGCGCGAGAACACTGAGGGTCCCTACGTCGGTGAGGGCGGGACACTTCGTCGCGGCACTCCCCACGAGATCGCCACGCAGGGTTCGGTCAACACGCGCCACGGCGTGGAGCGCTGCGTCCGCTACGCCTTCGGTCGTGCATCCATGCTTCAGCGACAACGACTCACGTTGGTTCACAAGACGAACGTAATGACCTTTGCCGGAGACCTTTGGCAGCGCGTGGTGAATGAAGTGGCGACCGAATACCCCGACGTTGAGGTCGACTACAACCACGTCGACGCCGCCTGCATCTATCTCGTCGAGAGTCCCGGGCGTTACGGCATCATCGTGACCGACAATCTCTTCGGCGACATTCTCTCGGATCTGGCCGGAGCGGTCACGGGCGGCATCGGCTACGCGGCCAGCGCCAATCTCAACCCCGAACGAACGGGGGCATCGATGTTCGAACCGGTGCACGGCGCCGCCCACGACATTGTCGGTACGGGGCGAGCCAATCCACTGGCCTGCGTCTCGTCAGCGGCGCTGATGCTCGAGCACCTCGGTGAAGATGGGGCCGCCAATCGACTGGCTCAGGCGGTGGCAGACTTTAAAGGTGACGTGGCCGTGCTCGGCACGGCCGGCGTTACGAAGTATCTAATCGAGAGGTTGTAAATGCCCATAACACCCACGAAGAAGATCTGGATGGACGGCGAATTCGTCGACTGGGAGAACGCGACCACGCACGTCCTTAGTCACACCCTGCACTACGGGATGGGTGCCTTCGAGGGTATCCGCGCCTACAAGACCACGACCGGGGTCGCAATCTTCCGCCTCCGAGAACACATGGAGCGACTCCTTCGCAGTTGCAAGATCCTCATGATCGACGTTCCCTTCTCGCTCGAACAACTCTGCGACGCCGCCGTTGAAACGGTGCGGGTTAACGACCTCACCGAGGGCTGCTACATCCGACCCCTCGTCTACCTCGGCTACGGCGAAATGGGCGTCAACCCTCTCGGTGCGCCGACCAACGTCATAATCGGTGCGTGGCCCTGGGGGGCGTACCTCGGCGCTGACAGTCTGGATAAGGGCGTGCGCATGAAGATTTCGTCCTGGGCCCGTCACCACCCCAACTCCATGCCGACCGCCTCCAAGACGGTTGGCGCCTACGTGAACTCCTGTCTCGCCAAAGTGGAGGCGGTGAAGGCCGGTTACGACGAAGCAATCATGCTCGGTACCGACGGGCTTATCAGCGAGTGCACGGGAGAGAACCTCTTCATCGTGCGCGATGGTCAACTCATTACCCCGCCGCCATCAGAAGCGGGGGCGCTGCGTGGCGTCACCCAGTTGAGCGTTGTCAAGATTGCCAACGATCTCGGTTACGCCGTGAGTTTTGAAGCGATGCGTCGTGACGACCTTTACCTCGCCGACGAGGCTTTTTTGACCGGCACCGCGGCTGAAGTCGTGCCCATTGACTCGATCGACGACCGCTCGATCGGCAATGGAAAGCCGGGCCCAATCACGGTGGCCATTCAGTCGACGTACTTCCAAGCGGTACGCGGTGCGCGCCCGGCCTACGAGAGTTGGCTGACCAAGGTCTTTTAAAGGCCGAAGTAGGCTCGTTGCGTGACGCAACCCACGTTTTCTCCAGTAACGCAGGCCGGAATGGTCCGTGCGACCATGGAAACGGGCACGGCCGAATTTTCTCGTCCACCCAAGCCCGGACTGCTTCGTGCGCTGCCGCTCGCCGGCAAGCCCGGTCGCGGCACGCAGGCGCCTGGAGAGGGTTTCGCGCTCACCATCGCGCAGCGCGAATGCGCCAAACTCACCTTCGAGCACGAACACGATCGTGGCGACGTCGCCCTGGGCGTGGCCCTCGTCGCTGCCAAGCGCGCCAGCATCGTCGGACGTGGCCCCCAGTTGGGAGACGTGCACGTCGCGATGGACCTCTACGCACTTCGCGATGCGCCCGTCATTGACCACGTTCTAGCCGCGCCGTTCTCGGGAATAGCGCACAGTTACGTCCAGCAACGTAAGTTCGTCGATGCGGTAAACGAGTCGGAGCTCGTGACGTCGACGAACGCGACGCCTTCGCACTAAATCACCGGATTAAAGGAGTGTCGTGAGTTTTGACCTCAGTAGTGAACAGCGGGCCTTTCGTGACGTCATGCGAAGTTTCGTCGATGAACAGGTCGCGCCCTACGCCGCCCAACACGACCGTGATCAGACTTATCCCCAAGAGAGTTTCGACGCGTGCGTGAAAATGGACTTGCCGTCGCTGCAGATCCCCGAAGGGTACGGTGGCGCCGGCGCCGACATGGTGACCCAGGCGATCATGGCCGAGGAGTTAGCGAGGGGCTGTGCCTCTACGTCGGTGACGATACTCATTTCGAAGCTCGGTATGTTGCCCGTCATGAACTTCGGCTCCGAAGAACTGAAACAGAGCTACCTGCCTCGCATTGCGTCGGGTGAGATTCAGGGGAGCTATTGCCTCTCAGAGGCTGACGCCGGTTCAGACGTGGCGTCAATGAGAACGCGTGCGGTGCGCGACGGCGACGACTACATCTTGAACGGCTCAAAGTACTGGATTACGAATTCTGGCGTCTCTGACACCTATACCGTCTTCGCCAGCACGGACCCGACGGCGCGCACTCACGGCATCACCTGCTTCCTCGTAGAGAAAGGTCCTGGTGTCGAATTCCCGAAGCACGAGGACAAAATGGGACTGCGCGCGTCACCGACTGGCGAGGTCATCTTCAACGACGTTCGCATTCCCTCGTCACAGCGGATTGGTAACGAGGGCGAAGGGTTCTTGATTGCCATGCACACGCTGGATCGTTCCCGACCAACGATTGGCGCTCAGGCCATCGGCATTGCCCAGGCGGCAATTGACTACGCCGCGCAGTACATGAAGGGTCGTAAGGCCTTCGGTAAACCAATTGCCGAGTTGCAGGGTCTTCGCTTCATGTTGGCCGACATGGCAATTCGCACCGAGGCCGCGAGGGCGCTGGTCTATCGCGCGTGCGCCGCCATCGATGCCGGCGACCCCGATGGGAATCTTTCGTACTTAGGTGCAGCGGCCAAGTCCTTCGCCTCCGACACGGCCATGAGTGTCACCACCGACGCGGTGCAACTCCTCGGCGGCTACGGCTTCACGAAGGACTTCCCGGTTGAGCGATTCATGCGCGACGCCAAGATCACCCAAATCTACGAAGGAACAAACCAAATCCAACGGGTGGTGATTGCAAAACATCTGTTGAAGTAACACGTCTCGTTACCGGGTTCGACACCTGGCCTGACTCGTCGATGCCCGTCGCTCGGCCAAGGTAGGACGCTCGAACAACCCTGCGGAGTCCGAGTGACGGGTATCAATAACATGCGACCCCGACCCTTCACTCAGGATCAGACGCGTGGCGGCGAGGATCCACGTGAGCATGGATGGGTGCTTTGTGGGGCGACTGAAGTACGAAAATCAACCATTCATCGTGTTGAGCGGCTCTCCCGGCCACCGACTGATTGACTCAATGTTCGCCACGGATGACGTCCCAGCTGAGGGATGCGCGAGGTTCGCGTAGTTCCCGACCACTCGGCGCACTCTCGTTGTGACCCGTCATCGTGTGATCGAGGGCATAAACTCGCTCTGGTGCAAGAACGCTACGACACGGCGTGGACCGGTGTGGTCTCACCTAGGGACGCTACCGAGTTAGCACGAACGCAATGAGCTCCATTGATGCGTTCCACCTGTCGTTGATGAAGGATTCCGTTGATGTTGCTAACTAAGCGTGGGGTGAGGGTCGTCGTCACGATCGTCATCGTGGCCGTCATGATTGCGGTCGTCGTGGGCGATCGGATGGTGACGAGAGCGACCGCATCGAATGACACGGCGCAGACCGGTTTCTATCTTGCGATGGGCGGGTCGTCATCACTGGGATTTCAGCCGACGGGGATTCCTGCGCACAATGGCAAACGCACGAGCACCGGGTACGCCAACGACATCGTCAACGACGAATCGGCCAAGGGACTCACTCTCACTCTTCGCCAAGTTGGGTGCCCGGGTGAAACCTGGGTAACGATTGTGAACACGGTCGACGCCTGTTACGCCAAACCCGGTGGCCAAATGACAGCGTCAATGAACTACCTCGCCAAGAATTCAAACGCGATTGGTCTCGTCACAATCGATCTCGGTTTCAATGACGTGCGCGCCTGCTTGCTCCACTCCACGGTCGACGTGAACTGCGCCAATCGGGGAATCACCTCTGTACGCCGCAACATGCCCGCGATCCTTCGCCGGTTAAAGAGTGCGGCAGGACCGAACGTTCACTTCGTCGGGCTCTTGTACGAGGACCCCTTTCTGGCCGACTATTTGGTGAATGGCAGCGGCATCACGGAGGCGAATCTGACGTTACACGTGATGGCGGAGTTGAACTCGACGCTGCAGGCTGCGTACGTCCAGGCTCATATTCCGATGGCGAATGTTCCAGGCGCCTTTAAGACCACAAATATCGATCCCGTGTCACTGGCCCACGTCGGCACCGTCCCCCAGAATGTCGAAAGCGCGTGCACCCTTACGTGGATGTGTAGTGCACCGCCGTGGGGACCAGACGATCACCCGAACAACGCGGGTTACCGAGCCATTGCCACGGCCATCGAGGGTGCGTTCCCGAAAACGTGGTGAATTAAACGCCTCGACGCCGAGAACATTAGGTTCGCCAAAGCATTATGAGGAACTTCTAAGATTATTCACGATTTGGCTGTAATTCTCACCGATATTGTCACATAACGCGGATGAATTGAAAAAGAGGATCATCCGCGATGCTGACGTCACGGATTGGATGGTTCAAACCACAATGAGTCGAAACTACCTGGACTTACCTTCGCGCCACGCCAAGCCACGCGAGGCTGGCGTGACCATGGCCATCGACAAAGGCCTCCCGCTCGGTTTCTTCACGGACCTCGTGTCGAGCTCGGCCGAATTCGTCGACTTCATGAAATTCGGTTGGGGCACCTCCGTCATTGCGAAGGACATGAAGAAAAAAATTGAAGTACTGCGCGGCGAAAGTGTCGACTTCTACTTTGGCGGCACCCTCTTCGAAAAGTACCTCCTTCAAAACCGATTCGAAGAGTTCCGCACAATGTGCCAATCCTACGGATGCGAGTACGTCGAAGTTTCCAACGGCACGATTGATATCAGTGACGCCGAAAAGGCGGAGTACGTCGCGAAGCTGAGTCACGACTTCACAGTGATCTCCGAAGTCGGATCGAAGGACTCCTTGAAATCAGAGAATATGGCGCCGAATAAGTGGATTTCCTACATTCGCGACGACCTGAACGCAGGCGCGCGCTTCGTCACACTCGAGACCCGCGAAAGCGGCCACGGTGGGATCTGTCGCCCGAATGGTGAACTGCGTTTCGGACTGATTGAAGAGATTGTTACGAGCGGGCTCAGCGTTGACCGACTCCTGTTCGAGGCGCCCACGATTGAACTCCAGTCATATTTCGTAAGTCGACTCGGCTCGAATGTGAATCTCGGCAATATCTCCACGTCGGAATTAATCGCGCTCGAAACGATTCGACTTGGCTTGCGCAGCGAAACGCTGCTGACCTTCGAGCCGACATTTGATCCGTTCGACGAGCAACGATGAGGGAGAGTCGCGACGTTTTCCATCTTGCGATTCCCGCGAATGACCTCGATGCGACGGTCGGATTTTACGTCGGCAAGCTGGGTTGCAAATTAGCTCGACGTTACGACGACCGCGTCACTTTCGATTTCTTTGGCGATCAGTTGGTGTGCCACCTGACGCCGGCGGCCGAGGTGACCCCGCTGAGCGAGCTCGAAATGTACCCCCGCCACTTCGGCGTAACGTTTCGTGATGGCACGGTCTTTACGGCGTTCTACGACCTCTGTCGTCAGCGTGACGTGCCGTTCTTCGGTGAACTCACGAATCGTTTTGAGGGGATGGTCGAAGTTCATCAGACGTTCGTCATCCGTGACCCGTCATCGAACCTTCTCGAGTTCAAGCACTACGCCGATCCACGCATGATGTACTAACGGATCAAACTATGTCGACAACCTTGGAGTGCTTCGAAGAGCGAATTGGCCTGATCGTCGCCCAACCCCTCACGTTTTCAATTGCCTTCCTCACACTACTGAGCGAGGGTGCGTGGGTGGCCCCGATTGATCCCGTGCTCGCGAGCGGCGATCCCGAACAGCTGCGCCGAGTACTGGAACGCTTGAGGATTACTCGAGTCGTGAGCGACGCACCTTCACCGGTGTCCATCACTACCGAGTGGTGGGACCTTGGTGCCGACATCAAGAAAAGCGTGAGCGCCGAACTGAATCCGCACGACCGGTCGGACGATCGCTCCGAGGCCGGGGGAGTCGTGCTGTCATCGTCGGGAACGACGGGGACGCCAAAGATCATGGATTTGCCAGTGGCGCAGCTCCTCTTCGTTGCCACCGAAGTGGCTCGCCACAACTCGCTCGACGAGGAAGAGCGGGGATTCAACCCACTACCGCTGTGGCATATCAATGCCGAAGTGGTGGGGTTGTTGGCTTCGCTGATTGCTGGCGCATCACTCGTACTGGACGACCGCTTTCACCGGAGCAACTTCTGGTCCACCATAGATTCGCTCGGCGTTACGTGGATTAACGCGGTTCCGGCCATCATCGCGCGACTTACGCCCCTCCGAGACGGTGAAGTCATTTCGACCCGCGTTCGATTCGTTCGCTCGGCGTCGGCCCCACTTTCGCCATCGCGATTAAGTGGATTTGAATCTGTTACCGGCATTCCAATTATCGAGTCCTACGGTATGACCGAAGCGGCCAGTCAGATTTGCGTAAATCCCTTCGACGCGCCACGGAAGGTCGGATCGGTCGGACGGCCAATTGGCGTCGAACTGCGTGTTGCACCTATTCGTGGTGAGGCGAGCGACGGACCAGTGATTGGTGAAGTTGAGATTCGCGGAGCGTCGGTGATTCGACGATACGAGGGTCAGGGCTATGAGGACCGTTTCGACGCCGACGGATGGCTTCGGACGAGGGACCTCGGTTATCTCGACGATGACGGTTATCTCTTTCTCGTCGGTCGAAGTGACGACGTCATCAATCGCGGAGGCGAGAAGATCTTTCCTCGCGAGATTGAAGAACTAGTACTCGAAGTGCCCGGAGTGCAGGTCGCCGCTGTCGTGGGACTGCCCGATGACGTGTACGGACATGTGCCCGTGCTGTTCGTTCAACTGGACGGCGTCACGGTCACCACGCCAATCGACGAACTCCCCAGTCTCGTGAAAGGGATCAAGGATGTATTACGCGCGAACGTCGCGCGAACTCGGTGTCCGCGCGATATCTCGGTGGTGGCTGAGATGCCGGTCCACACGACGGGAAAGATTAAACGGAAGGATTTAGAAGCGGGACTGGTGAACGTGCTGGGCAACGAGCCGGTCCTGTGATGATGGAAATTGACACGCCAGTCGTTCCGCCATTGTGGACGGCGTGGTTTGACTGTGGATGAGGTTGAGCCCGCCCCCGTAGCTGGTACGCGAAAGCGCCTGGATCACATCGACGCGATGCGTCCGGTGAAGCAGGCGGCGGTCATTTCCACTCACACGTTGATTTTCTTTGCTCCGCTCGGCGCCAGTTTGAGTGTCACGGGGATACTCATGCTGACGAGGTTTTCTCGCGAAGCGTTCCTCTTCGTCTCAGCCTGCATGCTCGCGTACAGCTACAAGGAATCAAAGCGGGTGAAACTTGCGCAGTTCTACCGTCGTCGTTTCATGTCCGTGGGCGTTCCCTATCTCGCCTGGACGGTTATCTACTACTTTTACACGAGCTCCAATCCGATCGCTACGGCACCGTTCTACTCATTTCACGGTTCGAGTGTCTTCGCGTCGGCCGGCTATCACTACTTCATGCACCTGTTGCTGACTGGTTACTACCACCTCTACTACCTCATCGTGATCCTAGAGTTCTACTTGATCTTTCCATTGCTGCTCAGGTTCGTTCGCCGCTTTAGCAAATGGCACGCACACATGGCCGTGGTGGCACTGATTTGGCAACTCGCCTTCGGCATCATCCTCAATACGCACTTCTTGGGTTTTCGTCTTTCGGGCACAATGCAGGCGCGATTAATCACGTCGTACCCAATTTATATCATCGGTGGGGTCGTTGTGGCGTTGCACCTCGAAGATGTTCACGACTGGATAGTGCATCACGCGCGACTCATCTTGTTGTCGACGCTTGCGAGCGCCATAGGTGCCGAACTGCTTCTGGTGTGGGCGAACTACGTGACGTTGCCCGCGTTCTTGCACACTGGATCCAACATCTTCTCGGCCTTCATGGTGCCCTTCAACATTGGTGCGATTCTCTGTGTCTATCTGTTGGGCGTCCACCTGGTGTCGCCCGAACGAAAGCCCTTGACGCGAGCAATCGTCCATTCCGGTTCAGACAATTCCTACGGGGTGTACCTCTCGCAGATGCTCTGGATTCCGTTCCTCATCCGTCTGCGCGATCACCTCAATATTCACTGGCCTTGGCCCATCACCGTGGCGGTGGCGCTCGTTATCGTCTACTCCATGGGATACGTCTTCACGGCGCTCGTCGCGCGAACGCCGCTCGCCAAGATTGTCACTGGTCGCTCTCAGGTGTCGTGGGCGTCACTCTGGCCGCTACGCGACCAGGGCGACGGCGCGTCCGGCGACGGCCCCTTGTCGGTGACGTCGAGTTAGCGATCGCCACCGTTGAAGGCGACCGTCCACACGCTGGCGTTCGTGACGGGCTCCCAGGCCGAGTCCTGCATGCGCGCTCGCGCACCGTAGGCGCGAGTCACTCGGATAGTTCCTCCGTGAGTAACGAGGAGCACTCGAGGGTGGTCGTCTCGATGGTGCAGAACTTCAATGAACGAACGAACGCGATTGTAGACATCGTCGAGTGATTCCCCGCCCTCGGGGCGGGCCGTGGCGTCGACGACCCTTCCATCGAGAATTCCCGATACCTCTGAACCGAGGTCGGCGAGCGGACGGCCCTCGTAGATACCGAAGGAGCGCTCGCGTAGAGCGCGTGACGTTGTCACGCGAAGGCCGAGTGCGTCCGCAATGATCTGCGCCGTCTCCACCGTTCGCTGCAGATCGCTCGCGATAATTTCGTCGATCGTTTCATTGCGCAGCGTCTCGAGTGCATCGAACACTTGGCGGCGACCGTTCTCGGTGAGTGTCGCGCCGTCTGCTTGCCCTTGCACGGCCGCCGACTCGTTCCACGTGCTCTCACCGTGACGAATAAGGATCAGTGGGTGGGGATGAGCGTCGTGAATCGGCATTAGTTCAACCGTACCGAATCTCGACGAACGTGCCCGTGAGTTGAACTACAGATTCGGAGGCAGCACCGCGGCGATGGCAGTGGCGATGGCGGCGTAGCCGGCGTCGTCCGGATGAATGTTGGCGGGCACCGAGTTGACGTGGCACATCCACGTCAACGCACACACTCGCGCGACGTACGGTGCCACGGTGCCAACGCCGGGCAGAAGGACGTGGCCCTTGGTCGCACTACTGAACTGCTTCGCGACGTCGGCCATCGGCATGCCGAACGACCGATAGATGGTGCCAAGTTCGTTATTGAGCGATCGAACGACGACGGAACTGGACGAGGAAAAATGCTCACCCTTCGTTCCGTGGATGACATCGGCGAGGAAGGGGTCGTAATGTCCAACTCCAACGAAGACAACGTCCGGCCCGGCTGCGGCCTTCAGGTCCGTCAGAATCTCCGGCAACTGCTCTTGGATTAATGGCAACGCGGTGTCAATGCATCCGTCCTTGACATTCATCGATCGAAGGCAGGGCACGAGGTCGTTGAAGCCGAGGTCAATGGTGACGAGACCCGTCTCGTTGTGGTGGGCGCTGAGGAACGCAATGGCTTCGGCGAGCTGGGAGTCCGGCGAGACGTAGCACCGGTCACCACCGTTCAACATTGTTGACGTTGTCTCTCCCGAACAGCCGGTTTGGTCGAGCGTCAGACTAACTCCTCTGGAGGCCATAAACGCAACGAGGTCGTTCGCGTAGCCCCGGTCAGTCCGTTGGTCGTGGGGGTCGGTCGAGTTGGGTTGCACACCGAGCGACGCCGAACCACCGATGTCGAGATAAAACGCCGTCGACACCCTCGCTGTGGTTGTCGCCCCGTCAGCGCCCGCGGTGGCAATCACCGTGGCCTGAGTGAGCGTCAGAGCACCGACGGCCACGGCGAGTGCGGTGGTCACTCTATGTGCGATGAAACCCACAACAACTCTCCGTATTCCGCCACTATGGGCTCCGACAGGACCGACCGTCCTCGCGATTGCCACGACGTCTGGTTTGGTTCGTGCACGAGGTTAGCAATCGTCCGTGATCAACTAGTTCAGAATTAACTAAGAATTGTTGATGTCGTCACGAATGTGTCGCATTCGAGCTACGCCCAGTCCCGCAGTTTCCAAAGTCCCGCAGTCGGTCCGCACCGAAAGAGAGGATTCGAACGATGAACTTCCTGACGAGGGAGTTCGTGTGGGGGTGGTCGAGCTGGGGCTCGTGTCGCTCCGAGCGAATGACCGCGCACAATGACCTATCGTTACTGCAACGTTCAGTGCCGGTTGGCTCGTCCGTAGGAGTGGATTATGACAGCCAGTGCCAGCAACGCGACCGAGATCGCTCGACGCGCGCTGCTTAAAATCGACGACGACGTCATCTTGACGATGGTCGACGGATTGGACCTACGCGGTCACGCCAAAATCAGTGCCGTGGTCGGGATGCCACTGCGTAATCTCCAACAGCGCCGCGACGTGACGGCGTTTGCGGTGTCAGCTCCCGTACCCGCGCTCCAGGCGCTACTCGAATTGTTGGCCACGGCTCCACTGGAGAAGGTCATCGACGCTCTGGGCGATCACTCTGACGCACCTAATCTCGAGCAGTTGCGTGGTGCTCTCGACGCCGTGCGAGCAGACGGCGCCTCCGTAAATGACGTGGTCGCGGTATTGGGGTTCGCCATTTCCGAAGAATTCCCAGCCTCGCCGTCGTGTCGACAGTTACTCCTTGCGGTTCCCGAGTACGAATTGCCCGAACTCCCTGAGGTTGAAGTGTCGTCGTCGATGCTGACGCCAAAGGAGACCGATCCTCAGATCCGAGAGCAGCGCCGGCTCCGGCGCGAACAAGAAAAGACGCGCAAGCGAGGCCCGTCGTCGGTGCGCCCGTCTCGACCGGTCAAGGCGAAACCCTCGCCTAAAGCTGCGTCATCGGTGACGACGCCATCGGTCGAAGAACCTCGGCTGCCGAATTCTGAGCGACGTCGAGTTCTCTTGACACCGTCCGAAGAAGAGCGCTTCGATCCCGAGCACGCATTCGCGGGCACCGTTGTTATCGTGGAAATTCCCTTCGACTCCACGGATCCTTCGGTTCCCGAGCAGAAGGCGAAAGAGCGACCGGCACTCGTCGTAGGCGCCAGTGATGGGGCACTGCTTGTCCGACCGATCTATTCCAACCCATCACCGACGAGGGTTGCGTTCGTTGCGTGGCGTCGACTCGGACTCGATCACGTCTGTTTCGTTGACGACGCACGCGTCGCGGTGCAAGTTACGTCTCTGGACTCACTTGAGCGCTTGGGTCGCCTGAACACTCAGGAGTGGAATGCCCTGCTCTAGCCTGACGAACGAGTAGAACTACACCGGCCAGGGCCAAACAGAGGCCGGCGATTTGCACGCCGAGCGAACCACTGTGCGACGCCTGACCAAGGAGCAATCGCTCGTCGGTCGAACGCACGACGCCCCACACAATCATTGCGACGCCCGTCAACATCCCTGATCGGCGGCTGGCTCGCGTTCGCTCGAGACCGAGGAGGCCGAGCCAGAGCAACGCGTCCTCCAGACCTTGCAGGAGTGGGACCGGAACGCGTTTGCCAAACTGGTCGTGATACGAAATGCCGAACCACTGGTGTGTGAGGTGGCCTCCGCCATTCACCATGAATTGAGGACCGAGCACGCGACCGAGTGCCCACCCGGCAACGATGGCCGGCACCAGCGCGTCGGTGAACCGAGCCAGTGAGCTGTGCGACCACCACCGCCGTTGGAGGAAGAGTCCGATCGGTAATGCGAGGGCGATGCCCCCAAAGCTGGCGAGGCCGCCCTGCCACACGGCGATCCATCGCTGCGGGTGACCCGAGTAGTAGCCCCAGTTGGTGGCGATGTTGGCGAGTCGGGCCCCGATGAGGCCGCTCGCGATGAGAGCGAGGGCGAAGTGTCCAAACGGGGCAACGTCGAAGCTGGCGGCGGCGAGTCGTTTTCTGGCGTAGAGGTAACAAACGTAGGCGGCGATGGCAAGGCCGAAGCCGTAGGTATGAAAGACGAGAGGACCTAGATGAAACGAGGTGGGTACGCCCGACACACCTAGGCCCGAACGCGGCCAAGCCCGAAGAATCCGTAGCCGAGGCGCACCGGTACGACGTGCACCTGGGTGCCGGTCATCTCGGCCTCGATCATCTGGCCGCCGCCGAGGTACATCGCGACGTGCTGATCACCGTCATAGCCGTAAAAGAGGAGGTCGCCCGGTTGGATGTCGTAGAGCGGTACGCGCTCGGTGTCGGCGTACTGGGCACCCGAGTAGTGCGGCAGGTAAACGCCGGCCGCGTCGTAGGCCAGCATGACGAGACCCGAGCAGTCGACGCCGGAGCGGCTGGCGCCACCCCATGAGTACCAAACGCCACGGTACGAGAGTGCCGCGTCGATTGCGATATTCGCCTTGGAGTCGGGCGGAGGAGCGGGGAAGTTGCCGACGTTCGTTGCCGACGTCAGTGTGCTTTGACTCTTGGCCGCCGCGGCCGCTTGCGCTTGCGCAATGAACGTCGCGATCTTTCCCTTTACCTGGTGTAGCGCTTGATTGAGGGAGGCCTGGTAGATCTTCGACGAGTGGAAGGTCGCCGCCGCTGAGCGTGATGCGGAGGCCGCCCGCCCGACTTCCGCTGCGAGGATTCCCCGTTCTTGAGTGAGTTCGACCCTGTAGGTTTTCAAGTTCGCCAGCGTCGTGCCGACGTCGCCCTCAGCAAGTTGGTTATAGACGTTGGTTGCGCCGAGCTTCGAGGCGTTGGTGTTGAAAAGGGGATTGCTCGACGCCGAGGAACCGTTGGTCACGTAGGCGAAGACCGCGTCGGCGCGAAGTTGGCCGTTGCCCGTGTTGACCTCGCGCTTGATGGTGGCGACGTAGGCCTTGGTGTCCTTGATCTGGTTGGTGATCCGGTGCAACTTGATTTGGGCGAGGTCGTACTTCTGACCCAGTAGTTCCACGTGACCATTGATTCTGTTGATGCGTTTGAGGAGGACGTTCGCTTGGGCTCGAGCATCGCCGATGCTCGACGCCCCTGAGGGACGTGACGAGAACGTCACAGTGCTCACACACACTGCGACGACAGCCAAAATGGAAAACATCCACCGGAAGCGCTTGTGTTCCCTAATAGGCCGTTGCGTCGGAGGCGCGAAACGCACGACGTCAGTCACGGGCCAAGGCTACCGGTTCGGGTTCGAGTGGTGCGAGCCCGAGAGCATAAGAACTTCCGTACTCCCTGATCAAGTCGGGTCAAAGGTTTTTGACTTGGCAGTAATTCCACGTTGCTTCGCGACAGTAACGAGCTCGAAGAATAGGCTCGTCGCATGTCAAAACGTTCGCGCAATCTTCCCCGTCGCTCCTGTCTCTCAACGCCGGGATCGTCAAGTCGATTTCTCGCGAAAGCGCCGACCGCGACGACGGACTTCTCGTTCCTCGACTTAGAGGACTCCGTCGCGCCGAACGAAAAAGTCGCCGCGCGAGCCAAGGTCGTTGAAGCGATCACTACCTTGGCGTGGGACGACCGAGTCCTCTGTGTTCGCGTGAACGCTTGGGATACGCCCTGGACGTACGGCGACGTCATTGACGTCGTGGGCAATGCCGGTCCGCGCCTCGACGAGGTCATGTTGCCGAAGGTGCAAAGGGCCTCGGACGTTGTGGCCCTCGATCTACTTCTCACCCAGGTCGAGCGCAACGCTGGTTTGGAGACTGGCCACATTGGCATCGAGGCCCAGATTGAAACGGCGCAGGGCCTCATCAACGTTGAGGAAATCTGTGCCGCGTCAACTCGCTTGGAGTCCATTGTCTTTGGCCCGGCCGACTTTGCGGCCTCGATTGGGATGCCCGTCACGACCATTGACGAAACCATCCACGACGGACCGTCCAATCCCTTCAGCTACGTTTTCGCCAAGATTCTGATGGCCGGTCGCGCGAACGGACTCCACGTCATCGATGGACCGTTTCTAAAGGTCCGCGACCTCGATGCGTTGCGCTTCGCCGCATTGATCTCGGCCTCCTACGGATTCGACGGGAAGTGGGCGTTGACCCCCGACCAGGCCCTCGTCCTCAATGAGGTGTACTCGCCGAGCCAGGAACTATTCGACAAGTCCTACGACATTCTCGACGCCTACCGCGTGGCGACCGAAACCAACCACACCGGTGCAGTGATGTTCGGCGATGAGATGATCGATGAGGCGTCGGCCAAAATTGCCAATTCATTCGTTGTCCGAGGAGCGCGATCAGGGATGAAGCGTTCCGAAAAATAATGTCCCTTAATAGGAGACCTTCTTATTAAGGTGGGGCAATGGCCACCGCGACCGTTACGGGACTCTCGAGACGAAGTCGGGTCAAGGCGTCGTTCACTCCAAGTGAATGGCGTCGACTGTACGGCATGTTCGCTTTCATCGCGCTACTCCACGTCCTGGGCGCGACCCTCCTCATCATTGCCTCGAGTCACCACTACGACCTTGGGACGAAGAGTGTGTTTGGCGTTGGTACCGGCGTTCTCGCGTACACCCTCGGCATGCGACACGCTTTTGACGCTGATCACATCGCCGCGATCGATAACACGACTCGAAAATTTATGTCCGAGGATAAACGGCCCATGTCCGTGGGCTTCTTCTTCTCGCTCGGTCACTCGACCGTCGTCTTTTGCTTGACGGTGCTGCTCGGTCTCGGCGCTCGGGCACTGGGGGCCCAGGTTCATAACGCCAATTCGCCCCTCCACCACTACGGCACATTGGTTGGCACCATTGTCTCGGGCGGCTTCCTCTATCTCATTGCCACACTCAATCTCATCATCCTCTGGGGCATCGTTCGACTCTTCGTCCAAATGCGTCAGGGTCGTTTCGACGACTCGGAACTAGAAAAGCATCTGAACTCGCGCGGTTTCATGTTCCGCTTCTTCGGACCACTGGCGCGCTCCATTGACGCGCCCTGGAAGATGTACCCGCTCGGCTTTCTCTTCGGACTGGGTTTCGACACGTTTACCGAAGTGGCCTTCCTAGTACTTGCTGGCACCTCCGTGGCCGCAGGCCTCCCCCTATGGGCCATTCTCAGCCTGCCAATTCTCTTCGCCGCCGGTATGAGCTTGCTCGACACCATCGACGGATCGTTCATGAATTTCGCCTACGGCTGGGCCTTTTCCAAACCAGTGCGCAAGGTCTATTACAACATTGCGATCACCGGACTGAGCGTGATCGTGGCCTTCTATATCGGCACGCTCGAGCTAATGCAAGTGCTGCAAAGTCAGCTGAAACTTCACGGCGGGATCTGGAAGTACGCGGCGGGATTCAACATAAATAGCGCCGGCTTCGTGATCGTCGGCCTCTTCGTTGCGGTATGGGCGTTCGCACTGCTCTATTGGAAGTACGGGCACGTGGAGGAACGTTGGGAGCGTGCCGCGTTGCGGGCCCAACAGGGGCGAGGCGAGAAACTCGATCTACACTCGGCGGGCATCACGCTGGGCGAAGTCCACAAGCCCTTTACGATCGACGAGAACTAGCGCGCCGTCGCCTCTTCGAGCAGTCGTCGAGCGATTACCTTCAAGCAGAGCGTCTCGTCGGCACCCTCGAAAATTGAGAGTACGCGCGCATCTACGAAGTATCGGCTGACGGAGAACTCTTCGGCGTAACCCATCCCGCCGTGGATCTGCATCGCCTCACGCGTCACCCACTCCGCGGCGCGACAGACGTAGGCCTTAGCCATTGAAGCTTCCACGGCGCCCGAGCCTCTTCCCATTTGGCGCGCAACGTCCAACGCGAACTGTCGCGAACACTGGATGATGGCCGACATCGTCGCCAATTTCACTCGGGTCAACTCGTAGTTGATGATTGGCTCTCCGAAGACCACGCGGTTGCGGGCGTAGTCGAGCGCTGCATCGTAGGCGGCCTGCATGACGCCAATGGCGCGCGCCGCCGTTTGTATTCGACCGTTCTCGAAGCCGGCCATTTGAAAGTAGAACCCTTTGCCGAGTCCGTCCTCTCCGCCGACGAGGTCACGGTCGGGCACGAACCATTGGTCGAAGCTCAACTCGTACGAGTGCATTCCGCGATAGCCAATGGTGTCGATCGGTCGACCCTCTAAGCGTCCCTGTCCGTGATCGGGACCCTCGTGCGCTCCCTGGACGAGGACAAATCCGTGGCTGTCGCCCTGGTGCTTCTCGACGAGGAAGAGCGACAGCCCGCGATGCGTCGCTGCGCGGTCGACGTCCGTTCGTGCGAGCAGCATCAGTACGTCAGCTCGAGCGGCGAACGTGCACCACGTCTTGGTGCCGTTAACCAACCAACCGCCGTCGACCTTCGTTGCCATGGTCGTGATGCCGGCCACGTCGCTACCGAAGTCTGGTTCAGTGACCGCGACGGCGACGAGCACTTCGCCCGATGCCAGACGCGGTAGCCAGCGTTCTTTTTGCTCCGGCGTGCCGCCGTGCACGAGCGCTCGGGTCAGAATTTCGGGCCGCGTGATCAGCGAGCCACCGATTCCCAGCCCGCCCCACGAAAGCTCCTCGGTCGCAATCACCATCCCCAGATATTCGGACTCGCCACCGGTAGCGAATCCGCCAAACTCTTCGGGCACCGAGAGTCCGAAACCGCCGAGTTGACTCAGTCCCGTGATGATCGACTCGGGAATGTCGCCATTAGTTCGGTGCACGTGTTCGGCGTGGGGCCGCACCTGTTCGAGGGCGAAGCGGTGGAACGTGTCGGCCACCATTGTGAACTCTTCACCGAGGTGTCGGGGACCCTCAACCTCGGCGAGCGAAGAGAGGAACGAGGGGTCCCGGTAGGTGGCGATGAAGGACGTGAAAGGGGTGAACCAGTCAGCGTTGACGCCCCAGAGGGCTTCACGACCGAGCACGCGTGTTGCGAGGTCGCTCAGGGCGATACCGAGGAACGCGGCCACGAGTTGGGCCTCTTCGCCACCCTTGGCCGCGTAGCTCAGGCACGACTTCGCTGTCGCAATGGCGCTCGCCGCGTGGGCGATGTCGTAGGCGAGGGACTGTTGCGCGTCAATGCCACCGCGTTCAGCGAGTTGGTGGAGCGCCGTATCAATGACGGTGTTGGCGTGGTCAATGAGTTCAGAGGCCGCGGCTACATCGAGGGGAGGGGTAGACATAGGAGAAATTTACCGGTTCGAGCGCTTCGCGCCCGTCGCCGTAGGCTGGAGGCGTGAACGTGACGATGCTCCTGGCGGATTCGGCCCAAGTGGCCGACGGAAAGCTCTACATTCTGGGTGGCGGTTGGTCCATCACCGGGCCCGATCCCACGCCCTCCGCCGTGGCCGTAAAGGTTATGGTCGATTGGCACGAATTCAAATCCAACCACCACTGGGAACTGTTTTTGGAAGACGCCGACGGCCAACTGGTGCGATTCGATACCCCCGACGGTCCCCAGGCCATTGAGGTCCGCGGTGACTTTTCGGCAACCGCGCCCGATGGCGTGCCGGTCGGCACACCCGTTGACGTACCCATTGCCGTCAACTTCGGTCCCATTCCCTTGAAGGATGGTGCACGCTTCACGTGGCGCATGGTGATTGATGGAGAGTCGCTGCCTGGTGCCACGGTTTCGTTTACGACGCGGCCGGCGCTCGATGTCGATGCCGAAGTTAACGAGTAAGTCACCCGAGTCCACTTCGCCACGAGAAAATAGTCCTATGAGCACATTCGATCGCCCCTTCGGCCGCTACTTGGAAGATTTCGAGGTCGGCGACGTCTTTAAGCACTGGCCCGGCAAGACCATCACCGAAGCAGATGATCACCTCTTTTGCATGATCACCATGAATCATCATCCACTGCATACGAACGCCTGGTTCGCCGAGCACGAGACCGTGCACGGCAAGAACGTCGTCGTTGGGAACCTGGTCTACTCACTGGTGCTCGGGATGAGCGTGCCCGACATCTCGGGATCGGCCATTGCCAATCTGGAAGTGGAGACGTTGATCCATAGGAGCCCAACCTTTCACGGCGACACGATTTATGCCGAGTCACGAATTCTTGGCGTGTCCCCGTCAACGTCGAAGAACGACCGGGGCATTGTCTACCTTGAAACCAAGGGTTTCAATCAAGACGGCGTTGAGGTGTGCTACTTCCGTCGCAAAGTCATGGTCTGGCGCCGCGAGTTCGCCCCCGTTCGACAGCGTCCCTACAGTGACGACGTCTGGTCGTAGCGACTACGCCACGTTTCGACGTGTGCTTCGTCGATCGACAGCGCGATTGAGTCGTCCACTTCCGTGGATTGCCCACGAAGATCCTTGGGCCGTACTGGTCAGTGAATTCATGTTGCAACAGACCCAAACCTCGAGGGTGCTCGGTCCGTGGTCGAGGTTCCTCGTCGCGTTTCCTTCGCCCGGCGCGTGCGCCGAGGCACCGTTGTCCGAGGTTCTCACTCTCTGGAGTGGGCTCGGCTACCATCGGCGCGCAAAGTCGTTGCACGACGCCGCACGAATAATTCGCGATGATTTTGGCGGAGTCGTACCGTGCGACGTTGACGAACTGCGACGACTCCCTGGGGTGGGCGAGTACACCGCCAACGCCGTCGCCTCGTTCGCGTTCGGCCGCCGGGTGGCCGTCCTCGACACCAACGTGGGTCGAGTGTTAGCGCGCGCGATCGCCAATCGCCCTCTTCGTCCGGCCGAAGCGCGCGTGATCGCCCGAAGTCTCTTGCCCCGTAAAGACACCGCGACTTTTAACCAGTCGATGCTGGACCTGGGCGCACAGTACTGCCGTTCCTCCCCACGGTGTGGTGACTGCCCCATGGCGCGAGTGTGCCGGTGGCGACGAGAGGGCGGGAGCGATCCGGCACCGAACAGCGCTGGCGTCTCACGGCCGCAATCGCCGTTCGAAGGATCCGATCGCCAAGTTCGCGGACGGGTATTGGCCGCGCTTCGCCAGCGCGCACAGTCACGCCGTCAACTCTGGGCGCTTCTCGGTGTCCCAGAGGAGCGCGGCGCGTTGGTACTCGCTGGACTCGTGCGAGACGGATTGATCGAGCACCGTGGGCGGGTGGTCTCGCTGGCCGGGCAGTCGACAAGATCGAAGGTCTAACGGGGGCGTCGTGAGTTCAGTTTCGGTAGTCTCGGCGTGGTGAGTTCACTCGACCCTTCAGAGTTCCGACAAACGCTCGGCCACTTCGTGACCGGCGTCGTCGTGATTACGGCCACAACGTCCGACGGGCCAGCCGGCTTCACCTGCCAGACCTTCGGTTCAATTTCTCTGGAGCCGTCGTTGATTTCCTTTTCGGCACGCACCGCCAGTCAATCATGGCCCCGGATTCGAGAAGTAGGCGTCTTAGGGGTCAATGTTCTGTCGGCGGAGCAAGAGCGCCTCGCCAAGATATTCGCGACGACGGGATCCGAGAAGTTTGCCAGCGTGGCGTGGTCGCCGGGACCAGGCGGGGCGCCGCTTATTGAGGGCGCCCTGGCTCATTTGGAAGGACGGGTGCTGTCCGTAAGCGCACACGGTGACCACGACATCGTTGTCGTGGGCGTTGACTTCGTCGCCAGTCATTCGGGTCGTCCACTGGTCTACTTCCGTGGTGGATTCAGCACTCTCGACTGAGCGAGCGGGCTTCACTAGCCTTCCCAACGTGGGCACGTTCGTGAACGAAAATCGACGTCGACCGGTGACGTGATGACCCTCGCTCTTAAAGTCATCATTCTCGTTGCAGTTCTGCTCATTATCGGTGTCGCCTCACTTCGAATCCGCAAGCTTCGGCGCGACGAGATTCGAGAACTTTCACGGCCCGTCGAGCGTCGTCTCGTGTCGCCTCCTCCGTCCCCCTACGCTCCCTCGAAGGGGTTTCGCCTGCTCGACGGACCGATTGATCCGGTGCGTCGCCCCGAACCCATGCGGCCACGACTAGAGACCGATCGCGACTACGTCTTTAGCGAGACTCAGATGACGGGGAACCAAGAAGTGGTGCAGTCGCAGCATCGTCACAACGAAGAGTGGGCTCTTTCGAAGTCGGCCAGACGCTCAGCCTCCTACACCGGTCTTCGCGTAGGCGCCATTGCATTAGTGATCGTGGCACTCATCGGAGCTGTCGGTTTCTACGTACAACACCACGACAAGAAGAGCCCGCCGGTGACGACGACCACGGTGACAAAAACGTCGTCAACGACCACGACCGTCGCGAGACCGGCGTCGTTCAGCGCCGTCTCGACCAGCGGTCAATCAGCCATCTACCGCGTCCCGACGAACAAGTATCGGGTCGTCGTCCATGGATCGCTCGGACCATCGTGGGTCGTCTATCAAATGGGTCAAGAGAACACGCTGGAGTGGCAGGGGACAGTGAGCGAGGGATCCCAGGAGTCGTTGCAGATGACCGGCAACTCGCTGATCACGATTGGTTCGCCGCGCAGCGCCACCGTGAATGTCGACAGCCGTCGTGTCGTATTTCCCTCACCGTTGCCCACCACACTCACGCTTTCATTCGTGACGCCCTAGGACGCCCCAATCTCGTTGAGCGTCCAAGCGAGTACTTGCGCTTCGTCACGCCACGCGTCATAACGTCCTGACGGTCCGCCATGACCGGCGCCCATCTCGGTTTTGAGAAAGGCGACGTTTTCGATGTTGGCGTTACGCAACTTCAGTACCCACTTCGTGGGCTCCCAAAATCCCACGCGCGGGTCGTTGAGTCCACCCGTGGCGTAGAGGTGCGGATAGACGCGCGCGGAACCGTCGGCATTCGTCGCGACGACGTTGTCGTACGGGGAGTAGGACTTCATAGTGCGATAGGCGCTGGCACTGGCGTCGGGATTGCCCCACTCTTCCCATTCACCAACCGTGAGGGGTAGTGACGAGTCGAGCATTGTGGTGAGTGCGTCCACGAAGGGAACTTCGGCGACGACCGCTCGAAAGAGATCGGGCGCGAGATTCATCACCGCGCCCATCAACAGACCGCCCGCCGAACCACCTCGAATTGCCAGTTGCGCCGGTGTCGTCCAGCCCCCATCGACCAGGGAGTGTGCCACGGTGACGAAGTCACTAAAGGTCGTTGGCTTCTGGGCGAGTTTGCCCATTTCGTACCACGAACGCCCCATTTCGCCACCTCCACGGATGTGGGCAATGGCAAAAATCACGCCGCGGTCGAGCAGTGAAAGTCGGAGTGATGAAAACCCCGGATCAATGGAGATCTCGTAACTGCCGTAGCCGTAGAGCAGGAATGGCGAAGGTGCCGTGGCCTGTAGCGCGCCCTCGGTGTCGAAGGCGACAAGGTCTTTGCGCGCGACGATGGAGACGGGAATACGCTGACCGTCACTGGCCGACACCCAGAGCCGACCGGTCACGTAGTTGGTCTCGTCGTAGCCACCCAGCACGACCTGTTGTTTGCGCACGATTGATTCGCCCGTGGCGAGGACGATGTCGGCGATGAGGCGTGGGGTGACGAGTGACGTAATAAGTACCCGCAGTTGCGTCGTGTCGTAGTTCGGGTTGGCTGACAGGGCCACTGTGCTCGGACTGGTCGGTCCCCCAACGAGCGTCGAACGCTCCAAGAGGTCGTCGCCGAAGGGGTCGTCGCCGCTCAACGTGGGGGCGAGGCGCACGGCCGCACACCCGTCGAATCGTTCCGTGATGGCGAACACGGTCTTGAAGGCGTCAACGCCGTCGAGGCGATTACCAGGGCGCTCCTTTAGAATTTCGCGCCATTCGCCACCGTCGACGGCCTTGGCGAGGAGGCGGAAATCGGTTGCGTTCTCGTTGGTGACCTTCAGCCACCAGGCCTGACCCGCTTCGTCGACGAAGTGCTCGACGCCGAACTCAATGCCGTGGCGGCGACCTTCAAGAAGTGTCAGTTCACTCGTAGGGTCGTTCGCAACTATGTAGTGGACTTCAGTTGTCGTCGACGATCCACTTTGGACGACGATGACCGCGTCGTCACGGCTGCGCCCGACAGACACGTTGTACTGCGCGTCGTCCTCTTGGAACACGAGCACATCATTGCCGGTGCTGGTGCCTAACTCGTGACGCCACAACTGGTACGGGCGCTTCGCGTCATCGACACGGGTGTAGAAGAAGTGTCGGCTATCGAGCGCCCAAGCGAATCCGTAGTAGACGTTCTCCAACTCGTCGCCCAATCGGTCCTGTCCGGCGAGGGGACGAACGGTGACGCGGTGGAGCTCATCTCCGTCGAAGTCGGTGCCGACGGCAACCCAACTGTCGTCGGGACTGACCGCGAGGACTCCGACCGAAAGGTAGTCGCTGTCGCCGGCCTCGACGTTTTCGTCGAGAATGATCTGCTCTCCTTCGAGTGTGGTTAGTGGATCGATCTCGGGTGGGGTCATGTCGTCGCCCGTGGCGCGGACGCGACAGCTGATCGGGTAATTGAGGCCCTCGCGCGTCCGTTCGAAGTACCACCAGGCGCCTTTTCGAACCGGCACGGAGATGTCCGTCTCCTCAATTCGATTCTTGATCTCGTCGAAGATCTCATTTTCGAGGGGCTTTAACCCGGCCAAGGCATCGTTCAGGAACTCGTTCTCTGCGCGTAGGTGAGCGAGGACCTCTTGGTCGTCGCGGTTCATTAACCAGTAGTACGGGTCGTCTCGCACGTCGTCGTGACGAGAAATTACAAAGGGGCGTTCGGGGACGACGGGGGGAGTGGGCACGTCCTATTTTGACAGGAATTATTGACATACTCCGGCGAGGATTAACTACTATGGACGTAGGGATTATCCCAAAGGAGCGAAATGGCTATTGACAATCTGGACTTCAGCCGATACCAACTGGGCTGGTCGGACGACCAAATTCCGGTGTTTAAGCCAAAGAAGGGCATCAACGAGGCCATCGTTCGCGAGATGTCGGGCATCAAAAATGAAGAGAAGTGGATGCTCGATTTTCGACTCAACGCGCTGAAGCGTTTCGAGAAGAAGCCAATGGTGCCTTGGTTCGCCGACCGAATGCCCGACCTCGACTTCAACGACATTTACTACTACATCAAGCCGACCGAGCACCAGGTTGATCGTTGGGAAGATCTGCCCGACGACATCAAGAACACCTACGAGCGTCTGGGAATCCCCGAAGCGGAACGTAAGTACTTGGCCGGCGTCACGGCCCAGTACGAGTCCGAGGTCGTCTTTCACCGCAACCGCGAAGACCTAGAACGACTGGGCGTGCTCTTTTGTGACATGGATACCGCAATTCGCGAATACCCAGATTTGGTTCGCAAGTATTTCGGTACCGTGATCCCGCCCAACGACAACAAGTTCGCCGCGCTCAACTCCGCAGTGTGGAGTGGCGGCTCGTTCATTTACGTTCCGCCGGGCGTGAATGTCGACCAGCCGCTGCAGGCGTACTTTCGAATCAACACTGAGAACATGGGTCAGTTCGAGCGAACGCTCATTATCGCCGACGAAGGGAGCCAGGTTCACTACGTCGAAGGCTGCTCCGCGCCGGTGTACTCGACCGACTCGCTGCACTCCGCTGTGGTTGAGTTGGTGGCCCTTCCCGGATCGCGTATCACCTACACGACGATTCAGAACTGGTCGAACAACGTCTACAACCTCGTGACGAAGCGTGCACGGGCCGAAGCCGAAGCCCACGTCGAGTGGATTGACGGCAACATTGGTTCGCGACTCACAATGAAGTACCCCTCGGTGTACTTAATGGGTCCCAAGGCCTCGGGTGAAGTGCTCTCGGTCGCCTACGCCGGACCGGGTCAGGTGCAAGACGCTGGCGCGAAGATGGTGCACTGCGCACCAGAAACCACCTCGACCATCATCTCGAAGTCAATTTCGAAGGATGGCGGCCTGACGACCTATCGCGGACTCGTAAAGGTCGAGGAGGGTGCTACGGGCGCGAAGAGTTTTGTGCGATGTGACGCACTCATTCTCGACGAGCAATCGATCTCCGAGACCAAGCCCTACATGGAGGTCAGCGAGCAAGACGCCTCCGTTGGTCACGAGGCGACGGTCTCTAAAATCGGTGATGACCAGCTGTTCTATTTGATGAGTCGCGGCCTCACCGAGTCCCAGGCCATGGGAATGATTGTGAACGGATTCATCGAACCCGTCACACGTACATTGCCAATGGAGTACGCGGTCGAGTGGTCGAGGTTGATTGAGCTCCAAATGGAAGGCTCAATCGGCTAACGAGGCGGTCGCCACATGGTGTAATAGGCGGCGCCACCCTCAACGGGTCGCAGCGTGTCCACTAGCTCAAATCCGAAGCGTCGATAGTACGCGACATTGTCTTCACGCGGAGTCTCCAAATAAGCACCCACGCCTTCCTCATCGATGTGCACGAACGCCTGCTCGAGCAGCATCGTGCCGACGCCGGTGCGTTGCGCTGCAGGATCGGCGCAGAGCACCATTAGGTACCAGTGCGCATCCTTCTTGTGGGCGTTCGTGATGGCCACCATGTACGAGTAGCCCACGCCCATCGCCCGGGGCCGTCGGTACATCGCTCGCAATGAGCTGGGCAGCTGCGTCAACTGGGTCCTAATGGACGGCGGGTAGCCCCCTGTGTGCTGCCATGCGGCCACGCCAACGATGACATTCTCCTCATTGCGCACGGTGACGACACGACCCTTCGGCCCCATGTGCGCAAACACCGAACGAAAGAAGATCGGCAGGCTTCGCCGACGTTGCTTATCGTCGGGAATGAGATAGGAGAAGAAGGGGTCGTTGAAAAACGCTCGACCGCCGACCTTCGTCGCGTGCGTCATTTCCGCTCTATTCAGGGCTCTTTCGTCTACTCGGTAGGTCACCATGTTGACATTCTTAACGGCTACGTAGACCTCACGTGGAAGAATGTGGGAATGGGAATGCGTGAAGAGTGCAAGCACTTTCAGAGTCGAACCTACAAATCGGGTGAAGTGGCACGGTTCTGCGTTCTGGGCAACGCTCCCGACCAGCCCTGGTCGTGTCCCGAGAACTGCATCACCTACGAACGTCGACTGGTCGACGTGGGTTGGTCGCACGGTTCATTAGTCGATCAGCCCGTCGAACTTCCACCGGATACGAAATCGTCAATCGACGAACGACGTGAACTGCTCGAAATGGCTGGAGATATCGTCAACAACGTCGCGCCCGAGATGTACGAAGAACGACGAAGGGAACTCGACGAACTGGAGAAGAAGCAACGCGGTTGGAAATTCTGGCGGCGTTAATCGCCGCTGAAGAGCGGCGGACGCTTCTCGATGAAGGCCGTCATAGCCTCGCGCAAATCATTGCTCTGCAGATACATTGTGTTCCAGCGAGCTACGAACTCCAGCCCCTCGTTTACCGTTCTTCCGTCGTTAGCCGCCAGTACGGCCTTGGTGCCTTGTACGGCGAGTGGTGAGTTGGCCGCAATCTCGTTTGCGAGTTCGTTGGCGGCGCTCAACACGTCCTCGGCGTTTTCGCCGTGCACGGAGTTCACGAGTCCGATTTCCCGCGCGCGGAGGGCATCGATGTCCTTGCCGGTGAAGGCCAATTCGGCGACGTGACCGGCGCTCACGAGTTTGGGCAGTCGCTGCAACGTGCCGAGGTCCGCGACGATTGCCACCTTGGTCTCTCGAACTGAGAACTTCGCGTTCGACGCGCAGAGACGAATGTCGCACGCGCTAATGAGGTCGATACCGCCGCCGATGCAGTAACCATGAACGGCAGCGATGACCGGCACCGCCACGTTGGCAATCGACGTGACCGAGTCCTGCATGGTGCGAACCGCTTTGTACGTTGTGGCGTTGGATGAGGCGCGCGACCCCGACGGTCCCGTACCGGCGAAGCCGCCGCCGAACTCCTTCAGATCGAGTCCGACCGTGAAGTGCGGGCCCCTCGCCGCAATGATGACAACCCGGATTGATGGGTTCTGGGCAATCGCCTGGGCGGCCAGTGGCAGGTCGCGCCAGAGAGCGCTGCCCATGGCGTTGCGCGCCTCTTCGCGGTCGAGCCACAATGTGGCCACGTGTTCGGTGACCTCGAGGGTGAGTACATCGGACGAAAATTGCACGCAGGCTCCTTCGTTGTCGTGTGACGAGCCTAGGTCTGGCCGGCAGGAGAGTTGGCCCCTACCGTTACACTGCCATTGTTCCGATATTTATGAAAACCTTCGCTGATTCAGCCTCCACCTACATCGCCGACCAACCCGACGCGGCATCTCGACAACTGGCGTGGGAGGCCTTTGAAGTTGCCGGACTGCCGACGACGAGTGATGAAGTCTGGCGCTACGCTCCGCTGAAGGACTTCGTTCTCGACCGTTTCTCGGTTGTCGGCCAACCAAAAACGGCCGAAGATTCAACCTTTGCCGCCCAGCTCTGCGAGCGCGCCGGTCTGGCCATTCGTGTGGTTGACGGTTTCTGCGTCAGCACCGGTGAGGAAATTGACGGCGTCACGGTCGAGGTGACGGAATCGAATCATTCCCTGTCGGGCACGACCTTCACGAATCGCTACGAGAGCGATACGTTCGCGATTCTCAACGCGGCGCTCGCCCCGGCGACGACGGTCATCAGAGTCGCGCCAGGCGTCAACGTCGCCGAACCCATTGTCGTGCTCAACGTCGCCAACTCAACCTCATCCTTCTCGCGTACTCAGATCATCCTCGGTCGCGGATCGAGCGCCACGATTGTCGAGTACTTTGAGGGTGGCGACGACGCGCTGGTTGTACCACTCAGTGAGTACGAAGTGGGCGACAATGCGTCGCTGCAACTCATCACCTACCAACGACTGGACCAGAGTTCCTGGCACGTAGCGCGAACGACGGGTTTTCTTAGTCGCGACGCGCGTCTGCATCAAGCGGTCGTCGGCATTGGCTCGCACTACAACCGTTCGCGCAACGACGCTGAGATGCGCGGTGCCGGTTCGGAGAACGAACTGCGCACGACGTTCCTCGGTTCGGGGAGCCAAGTTCACGACTTTCGCACGCACCAGATGCACATCGGCGCGCGCTCGCGTTCGACGTTGCTCTCGAAGGGTGCGGTCGCTGACACTTCACGCTCGGTCTACACCGGGCTGATCGAAATTGAAAAGGGCGCCAAACGCACCGACGCTCGCCAGACCAATCACAATCTTCTGCTCTCGCCCGCCGCCCACGCCGACAGCGTGCCGAACTTGGACATCCGCGAGAACGACGTCATGTGCGCGCACGCCTCGAGTGTTGGACCGCTCGACGAACTGCAGCGCTGGTATCTGGAGTCGCGTGGCGTTTCACGTGAAGACGCTGAGCGGCTCATGATTCAAGGATTCTTTTACGAGATGCTCGCTAATTTGCCACCCGAACTCGCCGAATTAGTCGAGCGCGACGTCACTACGGTGCTCGCTGCCGTCAACGTGGTGACGCCGTGAGAGCACTGGCGATCGGCGTGCTCAATGATTTCGTGAGTGGCGTACCCCACCAGATTCGCGTGGAGGACCGCGTGCTCGTGGTCGTGCGTATCGAAGATGACGTCTACATCCTTGACGACCGCTGCAGTCACGAGGATTTCAGTCTCTCGGAGGGGGAAGTTGACGTCGACACGCTGGAAATTGAGTGCGCCCGTCACGGGTCCATGTTTCGTTTGGAGGACGGCGAACCAACGTCGCTGCCCGCAACTCGTCCCGTGGCGCACTACGACGTCCGAAATGTTGACGGTCGATTAGAGGTGTTCGTTCCGTGACGTCCACACTGACGATTGAAGGGCTGCGGGTCGAAGTCGCGGGCAAGGAAGTCCTGAAGGGTTTCGACCTCGAAATGCGCTCGGGCGAAGTTCACGTCATCATGGGGCCGAACGGTTCGGGCAAGTCAACCCTGGCCCACGCGCTCACCGGTCACCCCGGTTACACCGTGACGAGTGGGTCCGTGAAGATCGACGGCGTCGAGCTGATGAATCTTTCGCCCACCGAGCGCGCCCGCCACGGACTCCTGCTTGCCATGCAACAACCCATGGAAGTCGCCGGTGTTCGACCTCTCGATCTTCTCGTGGCGGCCGGGGCGAGCCCTGATCACCTCCGCGAGCGAATGGATGACGAAGCCACCCGCGTTGAATTGCGTACGGACATCCTCGACCGATTTGTCAACGTTGACCTCTCCGGTGGAGAACGTAAACGCGCCGAGATGGTGCAGTTCGGAATACTGCGGCCCAAATTTGCAGTGCTCGA
>CAJDUS010000036.1_pt1 | contig 31000 bp, 30 predicted proteins | sample 7390831 | NCBI WGS metagenome assembly CAJDUS01 (sample SAMEA7055684, study PRJEB34461) | soil metagenome | biome: terrestrial ecosystem; feature: Peninsula; material: soil | place: Antarctica | collected 2016
CAAGAAGGCAACCTCGGTCTCATGCACGCCGTCGAGAAGTTCGACTGGCGCAAGGGTTTCAAATTCTCGACCTACGCCACTTGGTGGATTCGCCAAGCGATTACTCGCGGTATCGCCAACACCGGGCGCACGATTCGGCTCCCGGTGCACGCCGGTGACACGCTCGCTCGCGTGCAAAAGGCGCAGTCGCGTCTCGAGTTGAAGTTCGGACGACCTCCGACCATCAAGGAACTGTGCGACGAGTGCGAGATGCCCGAAGACAAGCTGATTGAGGCATTGCGCTTCCGTTCCGAGCCCATCTCACTGTCCGAGCCCCTTCGTGAGGACGGCGACGCCGAACTCGGTGACGTTGTTGAAGACCGTTCGGCCGAGTCGCCCTTCGACGTGGCCGCCGTGAAGATGATGCCCGCTGCGATTGAGAAGCTGCTCCAGCCCCTCGACGAGCGCGAGCAAAAGATTCTGCGGATGCGCTTCGGACTCGACGGCGCCGGTGAGATCCGCACTCTCGAAGACGTCGGCGCGGAGATGAACCTCACGCGCGAACGTATTCGCCAAATCGAAGCACGGGCGATGAGCAAATTACGTCACCCGTCGTCCGACACGGGCGCGCGCGACCTCTTGACGCTTTAACGCTTCTGGTAGCGCGTACGGCCGAGCACGGCCGCGGCGCCGATCACGATGGCGCTCAACAGGAATGGCGTGTGCGACTTTGAACGGTCGTGGGCTCGAACCGGGTGCGTGAAACTGAGCAGCGGCCACGCACTCTCGTGCGCGACCTTCGCCAACTGACGGTCGGCGTTGACGGCGTAGGCGTGTCCCACGGTCTCGAGCATTGGAATGTCGGTCTCGGAGTCCGAGTAGGCAAACGATTCGGAGAGATCGATGTCGCGCGCCTGAGCAAGTTCGCGAATCGCGATGGCTTTATTCTCGCCCTGAGCGAAGAACTCCATCTCGCCGGTGAACTTTCCGTCGGCGTCGATGGCCGCTCTTGACGCAATGGCGCCGGTGATCCCCAACAGTTCGGCGAACGGTTCGACGATCTCGGCTGGTGACATGCTCACGAGCCAGACCTCGTCGTGTTGGGCGAGGTGGTGGTCGATGAGTTCGAGCGCCTCCTCGTAGATGAGGGGCTCGATGATCTCGTTGATCGTTTCGGCGACGAGTCGTTTGACCTCCAGGTGATCCCAACCCTTCGTAATGCCGAGGACTGATTCGCGGATCTTGGTCAGTTTGTCGTCGTCGGCGCCGAATCGCATGAACAGCATTTGACTGAGCACCGCCCAGACCAGCGTGCGGCGGTGCAGCAGACCGCGAGCGTGGAATTCTGGTCCGAAGGCGACGAGCGAGGATTTGGCAATCACCGTCTTATCGAGGTCAAAGAAGGCGGCTCGCACTCCTCCATGCTAGGTGTGATGTACAACTTTCCCAGACGCCACTAGGCAATGAATACGGAACTGCACTCCTGGGTGGCGTCGCCGCGAGCAATCAAAATAACGTGGTCGTGTTCGAGAAAGCGCATGGTCGGCGTTGGCGTGAGTGGCTGATCGCTTCGCACCACCGCAACGATCCGTACCGTGTCGGCGAGTTGCAACTCGTCCAGGGTGAGTTTCTCCACGACGGCCGGTGCGTCTGACGCCAACGTGATCTCGAGCAGGGTCATTTTACCGTGCGCGAGATCCATCAGATTGACGATGGAACCCACTTCCACGGCCTCGTCGACGAGTGAGGTGATGAGCGCGGGCGTGGAAACGGCGACGTCGACGCCCCAGGTCTCGTTGAAAAGCCACGTATTGCGTGAGTTGTTCACTCGAGCAATGACGCGTGGCACCGCGAACTCTTGCTTGGAGAGCCAACTCGTGACCAGGTTGTCTTCATCGTCGCCGGTAGCGGCGATCACAACGTCGACGTGTCGCAGGTCGGCGGCCGCGAGCGATGAGTACTCGCATGCATCGGCCGCCATCACGTTCACACCGGGAAGAATGGACTTCAGTTTCTCGGCGGTTGCCGACACCTGTTCGAGCAACGTCACGTCGTGGTGGCGATCGACCAAGTCCTGGGCGATTGCGGTTCCGACCGAACCTCCACCGGCCACCACGACCCTCATTCGGGATCACCTTCGAGCAGGGCGCGCAGGAGCTCGACGCCCGGTGACGTCACCATGAACTCCAGCGTGTCATCTTCTTGCGCGAAGAGACCATCAACGTCGACGCGTCCTTGGCCACCGCGAACGAGGCCCACCACGCGCACGTTTTCGTCGAGGTTGAATTTGCTGAGTGGACGGCCGGCCAATCGGTCGGGCACAATTCGTTCGATGAGGTGCATCGTGCTCGCGCCGTCGCTCCACTCAATCGAATCGAGCGCGGGCGTTAACCAGCGCTTCACTTGCTGGGTCGTCCAAAGTGACGTCGCGACAGTAGGGATGCCCAACTTCATGTAGACCTCGGCGCGCTGAGGGTCGTAGATTCTCGCCACCACGTTCTTGATGTGATAGTTGTCCCGTGCAATCCGCGCACAGAGGATGTTGGTGTTATCGCCGCTCGTCACGGCCGCCAGGGCAATGGCGTGACTGGCATCGGCCTGAAAGAGGGTGTCGCGATCGAAACCCGACCCGAGGATGGTCTTGCCGTTGAACCGCGTGAGACGCCTGAACGCGTCGCGATTCTTGTCAATAACGACGACAGAATGGCCCTCTTCGGAGAGCTGCATGGCAAGCTCAGATCCGACTCGGCCGCAGCCGACAACAACGATGTGCACACGCCATCAGAGCACACGGTGCGACGGGGGCGCAAGAACATACGACAATCGCTTCCTCGCCGTCCAAAGTCAGTGTGCGGCTCCCACGGTTCCTTCAGTGCCGAACACCGTCGGAAACGAAGCGGTAGCCGATACCCGGTTCCGTTCGGAAGTATCGCGGACGCGAAGGTTCGGGCTCTAACTTCCTTCGAATGTGGGTTATGTGAACGCGCAGGTACCCGGATTCGTTGTCGTAGTGCGGTCCCCACACTTCGTTGAGAAGGAATCGCTGGGTAACGAGGCGTCCCTCCGAATGCACCAACACGCCCACGATCTTCCACTCCAGCGGGGTCAGGTGCACGACCTCACCATCTCTTTTCGCCACACCATTCAAGAAGTCAATGTCAAAGTCGTTGGTCGACACCCTCGGAGCGAGCTCCGTCACGACGCTGCGCCGCAGGGCCGCGCGAACTCGAGCCATCAACTCGCCGATGGAGAACGGCTTGGTCAGGTAATCGTCGGCGCCCTCATCGAGTGCGGCAATCTTGTCGAGATCACCGTCACGTGCGGAAAGGATGATGACGGGAATGTCGCTCCACGTCCGCAGCACGCGCAGTACATCCAGTCCGCTTTTCTTCGGAAGTCCGAGGTCCAGAATGAGAAGATCGGGGTTGGCGGCACCCAATTGGCGAAGGGCCTCTTCACCGTCACGAGCCGTAGCGACGGCGAAGTCGCGCGCCTCCAGGTTCGTCGTCAGCGCTCGCAGGATCTGCACTTCGTCGTCGACAACGAGAATGGTCTTCTTGCTCACGAGTCACCGTCTCGTCGAAAACCGATTACAACAGTGAGTCCACCGCCGGGAGTCACCTCGAATCGCAAATCGTCCCCGAGCAGTTTCACGAATCCCGACGCGACGGTGAGCCCGAGACCGGCTCCCGTTCCTTCATCGTTTAGTCGCTGAAACGGCGCCAGTATCGACTCACGCTGTTCTTCGGGAATGCCGGGACCACAATCGATGACCAGTAGGTCAATGGCTCGAGGGGACGACCCCGCACGTATTCGTACCGGCGAGTCGATGGGACTGAAGCGACAGGCGTTTGCGACAATATTGGCAATGATCCGTTCGACAAGGTCCGGGTCGCTGCGAAGTGGCGCGAGGTCGTCGGGAATGTCGATGTCGATAGTTCGGCCTCGAGTGTCAATGGTCTCACAGGCGTTCGCAACGAGATCGCTGAGGTCCAACTCAATCGAGCGCGGCGACACGGCGCCCGCTTCCAACCGACCGGCGTCAAGCAGGTTGGTCACCAGTCGCGTGAGCCGATGAACTTCACGTTCGATTGACGCGAGGAACTGCTGTTGCTCGTCGGGTTTCCACAACACGTCACGCTGGAGGAGAGATGAAACGTTGGCCTCAATCGTCGCTAGGGGTGTACGCAGATCGTGAGACACGGCGCGCAAGAGCCCCGTTCGAAGCGCGTCGGTCTCGGCGAGGGCCCGAAGCTCGGCGTCGGTCTGATTGATGCGTTGTGATCGCAGACCGGCGGCGAGTCGCTCGACGAAGACCTTCATCATTGCGCGATCGTGGTTGTCAAAGTGCGCGCCGGCGAGCACCAACGTATGCTCCGCGTCAATGTCGAATCGTGTAAGTGGCACCGATTCATCAAGGGCATCGCCAACCACTAGGTCGCGCACCGTGTCGCCCCCCGTGTCACCTCGAGCGTGACACCCTTTAGCGCAAAGATGGCGCGCAACGAATCCAAGACGGGTACTAGTTCGTTGGCCGTCGTTGCCACGGTGGCCGCGGCAATCGTCAAGATCTCCGCCTCGGCCCTCGACCGTTCGGCCTCGTTGGACCTGCGGGAAAGCTCGGTTACCATCACACTGGCACCGCACGAGAAGACGAGGAACGCCAAGAGTGCGACGATGTCGTCGGGTCGCGCCACTTCTAGCGAATGTGTTGGCGTAATGAAGTAGAAGTTCTCGAGGAACGAAGCCCCGAGCGCGCTCACGACGCCGATCGTGGCGCCTCCGCCAATCGTCAGGGCCAAGACCACGAACAAGTAGCACGGAAAAACGGTTGACACGGGAATCGTCGAGTGCACGCTCGTCAGGATTATTGTGAGCAGTGGAACGACGACGACGGCCGAAGCCATGGCGACGAGGCGCCGCCGCCACGTAAATCGAGATTTTCGCCGGCGTTGCAGGGGGGCGACCCGCTCACTCTTTAGGGCAATGACGTGAACATCGAGGTCGTGTGACAAACGCTGGACTTGACCGGCGACGCTCGAAGTGGCGCGCAGGCGCGACTGGGGACGTCGTTCGCCAATGACAATCTGCGTTCCGCGTTCGCCGAGGGCGAATGCGACGAGCGCCCGCGCAATGTCATCATCGACAATTTCGTGGAAGGTTCCCTCGAAACGCGACGCGAACTCGCGAGCCGCTGTGGTGTCGATCCCGCCGCGGGGCCGCCTCGTCGCGCTCGCGACGTGTACGGCAATGAGGTTAGCGCCGGTACGAGCAGCGATCCTCGCCGCGCGCCGAAGAAGTACTTCATCACTCGCGGTACCGGTCACGCCCACGATGAGGCGCTCACGAGTCTCCCAACGCTCGAGGATTTCGTGTTGATCGACGTACTGCGCGAGCGACTCCTCGACGCGATCGGCGAGCCACACCAGGGCCAGTTCGCGAAGAGCGATGAGATTGCCCGTACGAAAATAGTTGGAAAGTGACGCATCTATTTTTTCCGCGGGGAACACGTTTCCGTGCGCCAATCGCCGCCTCAGTGCTTCGGGCGTGATGTCGACGAGTTCGATTTGGTCCGCACCACGAACGACTACGTCGGGGACAGTTTCGCGTTGGGGAGTGCCGGTAATCTTGACGACGACGTCGCCCACCGACTCGAGTTCACGAATATCGATGGTCGTGATGACGTCGATTCCGGCGTCGAGGAGAACGTTGACGTCCTGCCATCGGGTGTGATTGGCACTCCCGTTCACGTTCACGTGGGCGAACTCGTCGACGAGGGCGAGAGCCGGTTTGCGCTGCAACACGCCGTCAAGGTCCATTTCCTCATATTGGACACCTTGGATGTGTCGCTTCACGCGCGGAAGGATTTCGAATGCACGAAGCAACTCTTCAGTTCGGGGGCGCTCGTGCGATTCCCCAATCGCCACGATGACGTCGGTACCACGCTCACGTCGACGCAGTCCCTCTTCGAGCATCCGAAAGGTCTTTCCCGCGCCCGGTGCCGCTCCGAGGTAGACGCGAAGTTGACCCTTGACCATTCGGCCATTCTTAACCATTGCGCGCGTGGAATGGAGGGGGCAGGTGCGTGCCATAGCGTCGTTCGTCTCTACAGCAGTTGCCACTGAGACGCTCCGTTGGCCACGGTGATCCGGCAGGAACCTGGTTCGCACCTCACTGGTGACGAGTGCGTCTCAATTCGACACCACTCTTAACGCGTCCTTAACGCCACGCCGAAGAATCTCCTTGGTTCGCCAACGACAACGTTTTAGTGTGAAGTCGTGTCCGAGGCCGACAACCAAATACGTCACGACCAACCGTTAATGACGTCACACGCGAACGTCTCGACGGTGTACCCCGAGGGAATTCAGTACCGGTTGAAGCGGCTGTTTCTCGGTCGTCCCTACGTCACTGAACAGTTGGGCGGAGAACGTCTTAGTCGCGTTCTCGCGCTGGGCGTGCTCGCCCCCGACTGCATTTCTTCGTCGGCGTACGGCACCGAGGAGATTCTCACGCAGCTCACGCCGTTCATCGGACTCGCGGCGTTTGCGCTGGTCGTGCCAATTATGTTCGTGATCATCGGAGTGTTGTTCTTCGTCACGACGTCGTATCTGGACGTCATCAAGTACTACACGACCGCGGGCGGTGCGTACGTTGTCGCGCGCGACAACTTTGGACCCAAAGTGGCCCAAGTGGCTGCGGTGGCGCTCCTCATCGACTACATCGTGACCGTCGCCGTGCAGTGCTCCGCCGGTACTGCGGCGTTGACGAGTGCGGTGCCGAGTCTCGCGTACTACGCCGTGCCGATCACCGTGGGCGTCGTCGTCATTCTCATTTACGGAAACCTCCGAGGGTTGCGCGAAGCGGGAAGTTACTTCGCATTCCCGACGTACTTCTTCGTTGCGATGATGGGCTTCACCATTATCACCGGTTACGTGAAAAAGTTCTCAGGGACCCTGCACCTCATTCCCCAGCCAGCGGTCCACTTGCTAGTCGACGGACGTTTTGGACATCGTGGTAACGGACTTCTCATGGGCTTGGCGTTTCTCACGCTGTTGCGCGCATACGCCAATGGTGGCTCGTCATTAACCGGCCTCGAAGCAATCTCCAATGGCGTGGCGAGTTTCCGTCGGCCCGAATCACCGAACGCGCGCAAGACGCTGGTCGTGATGTCGAGTGTGCTGGCGTTTCTCCTAGTTGGCACCACGCTGCTCGCCGCCTGGACGCACGCACTTCCCTTCGCTGCGGGAACGCCCACGGTCGTCAGCGAAGAAGTTTTGGCAATTTTTGGCTCGCACGGTGCCGGTCACGTCATCTTCTACATGGTGCAGTTCGCGACGCTCCTCATCCTCTACACCGGCGGCAACACCTCATTCAACGGGTTCCCCTTCCTCGCGAACTATGTCGCCGGTGACAAGTACCTGCCTCGACAGCTCACCAAACGAGGTCACCGGTTGGCCTTCTCCAACGGCATCATCGTTCTCGGCACCGTGTCGCTGGTACTGATCATCGCCTTCGGAGCAAAGGTGAATGGCCTGATCTCGCTCTACGCAATTGGTGTCTTCACGGGCTTCACACTTGCGGGGGCCGGCATGGTCGCTCGCCACCTGCGAGAGCGCACCGGAAAGTGGCGATTCGGAGTCTTCGTGAACGGGCTCTCGGCGAGTGTGACCTCCATTGTTGTCCTCGTGTTCGTGCTGGCCAAATTCACTGAAGGCGCGTGGATTGTCGTCGTGATCGGACCGATCATGTACGTCGGACTCTTACGGTTCCATCGCCAATACGAACGCGAGGAGAGTGCCTTCGAGGCGACCAGTACGAGCGAGGAGATGAGCATTCGCGCGAATCGCATCGTGATCTTCATCGACAACTACGACCTGGCCTCTGAACGCGCTCTGCAGTATTGCAAGACGCTCAACGTCTATTCCATTCGTGCGGTGCACTTCGATATCGACCCCGTCATCACTGCGCGCCTCGAGCAACGTTGGGGTGCGCCCGGAACGTCGTCTTTCGGCGTCAACCTCGAGATCGTTGAGTGCGAAGACCGCCGAGTTGATCGCGCAGCACTCGAACTCGTGGCGGACGTCGTGCGTGACGCGGACGTCTTTTGCATGGCGATCATGCCGCGACGGGGATTCTCTTCGCGCCTTCAGCGTTTGCTCCACGACCGCACCGCCGACAACATTGCGGCCGCGGTCATGCACGTGCCGCGTACTGCGGCAACGATCATCCCGTATCGCGTCGGCCGCGAACGCATGACACTCGGGGCCGTTGCGGGTGCGACGAAGGTCGACGAAGTGGTACGTGGGGGAGTGCGGGGGGAGTCACATCTGGCAGCGGACGCACAGCTCGCGGCCCGTTCCGGTGACGCCGCACCAATTGGCGAACTGGTGCTGCGCCAAGAGGCGGAGATAGCGGGTCGTGTTCGATCGATGTCGATAAATAGAGACTCCGGTGGCGACGAGCTGCGTTGTGTCATTGCCGACCACAGCGGTTCGGTCACCCTGGTCTTCCAGGGCCGTGCACGGGTTCCCGGCATTGAACGAGGCACCCGATTACTGGTTCGAGGAACCGTCATGTCGCTGCAACGCGAGGCGGTCATCCTCAATCCGCAATACGAGATCGTGGCGGCTCCGTCGGGAACGGACTAACCAGAGGTGAATCGCGTGTAATCACGGGCCCTAAGCCACGTGGCTTAGTCTGGGTGCCGTGTCAGAAGCGGACAAACATATATTAAAGAGCAATCCGCTCCTCACTTCACACGCCAACGTCGCCACGGTCTATCCAGAGTCGTTCGGCTACCGATTCAAGCGAAGACTTTTGGGCAAACCCTTCGTTACAGAACAGTTGGCTGGCGAGCGAATCAGCAAGCCGGTTGCCCTGGGAGTCCTTTCGCCCGACTGCATCTCGTCATCGGCGTACGGTGCCGAACAGATTCTGACCCAGTTAACGCCAGCGCTCGGTTTGGCGGCGTTCTCACTTCTCGTTCCCATCATGTTCGTCATCCTCGGCGTGTTGATGTTGGTCACGCTCTCGTATCTCGACGTCATTGGCTTCTATAACATCACCGGAGGCTCCTACATTGTGGTTCGAGAAAACTTCGGACCCAAGACCGCATCAGTTACCGCAGTGGCCCTCTTGATTGACTACATCGTCACCGTCGCGGTGCAATGTTCGGCCGGTACGGCCGCGCTCACGAGCGCGGTGCCGGGACTCTTCCATTACGCCGTCCCAATCACTGTCGTCATCGTGCTGCTCCTCATCTACGGGAACCTGCGCGGCATACGAGAGGCCGGCAGTTGGTTCGCCTTCCCGACGTACTTCTTCATCTCGATGATGTCGCTGACCATCTTTATTGGCGTGGTTAAGTTCGCCTCGGGTTCGCTCCACCACCTCGCCCAGCCCCCCATCCACGACCTCGTCGAAGGGCGCCTCGGTACGGGAGGGCATGGTTTCTTGATGGGTGTTGCCTTCTTGACCTTGTTGCGCGCCTACGCCAACGGAGGATCGTCACTCACCGGTCTCGAAGCGATTTCTGACGGAGTGTCGAGCTTTCGCAAGCCAGAGGGCCACAACGCGCGCGTCGTCATGGTGGTTATGGCCTCAACACTGGCGTTCCTGCTCGTGGGCACGACGTTGCTCGCGAAGTGGACGCACGCACTTCCCTACGCCAAAGGTTCCCCGACAGTTGTCAGTCAGGAGGTCAGCGCAGTCTTTGGTTCGCACGGCTACGGACACATCATCTTCTACCTCGTGCAGTTGGCGACGATGCTCATCCTCTACACCGGAGGCAACACGAGTTTCAACGGATTCCCCTACCTCTGTAACTTCGTCGCGAGCGACCGGTTCCTGCCGCGACAGCTGACCAAACGCGGCCATCGCCTGGCCTTTTCCAACGGCATCATCATGCTCGGCTCGATGGCGTTGCTGCTGGTCATTGTGTTCAAAGCTCGAGTCAATAGCCTCATTGCGCTCTACGCCATTGGCGTCTTCACCGCCTTCACAATGGCCGGTGCGGGAATGGCTCGTCGACACTGGAAACGGCGTGAAGCGCACTGGCGTCGCGGACTTACGATCAACGTCCTCTCGAGTGCGGTGACCCTGCTCATTGCGCTCACTTTCGCCATTGTGAAGTTCGCCGAAGGGGCGTGGATTGTTGTGGTCGCCGGCCCGATAATGGTGCTGGGACTGCTCCATATGAAGCGCCAGTACGAGAAGGAGACGGCGGCCTTCAATGCCACCCGACGAGTCGCTGGAAACTCGCAGTTTCGGTTGCACCGGCTGGTGGTCTTCGTTGACACCTATACCTTGGCGACGGAGCGGGCGCTGCAGTACTGCAACACCCTCAATACCTACTCGGTGCGTGCCGTGCACTTCGACATCGACCCCCAAGTGACGCGGCAATTGCAAGAGGAGTGGGGTGAGCCTCACTCCGCCTCTGCGGGCATCGCCCTCGAAGTCGTTGAGTGCGAGGACCGTCGCGTCGACCGCGCGGCCCTCGAACTGGTCGCCGACATCGTTCGCGACCCCGACGTCTTTTGCATGGTGATACTTCCGAGACGGGGTTTCTCGTCGCGCATCCAACGTCTGCTGCACGACCGCACCGCCGATTCAATGGCCGCCGCCGTGATGCACATTCCGCGCACCGCGGCCACGATTATCCCCTACCGGATGGGACAGGGGAGCCTCTTGTTGGGTGACGCCGATGACGGAACGACGAGCGACGAAGTGAAGCGCGGGGGCGTTCGTATGGACGCACACCTCGAAGCGGATCAGATGCTCGCGCAACGCTCCCTCGGAGCCGAACCGATTGGAAGCCTGCGCGAGCGCCAACTCGCCGACATCGCCGGAAGAGTCCGCTCCATGGCGATCACCCAAGAAGGCAACACCAAGGAGTTGCACTGCGTCATCGCCGATAACACTGGATCGGTGACGCTCGTCTTTCAGGGTCGTACAAACGTGCCGGGCATTGAACGCGGCACCCGGTTAATGGTGCACGGCACCGTGACGTCGTTGCGCCGCGAGGCCGTCATCCTCAACCCGCAGTACGAAATTGTGGCCGCGCCCACCGTTGAGGTCTAAATCGATTGAACAACTGATTTACCAGTGTTCGCCCAGTGATTGGCGCGACCGATGGGTTGTTTGCGGCGAGCATGGTACCCATAAGGTCCAAGACCTGTCTATCTTGTAGAACGCAGAGCGAGGTGGTGCCAGCCACCGACAATGTAAACGAGGGGTGGTGAGCATGGCTAGAGCATTGGTAATCGTCGAGTCGATCGCGAAGGCCACACGTATTCAGAGCATGCTCGGCCCCGATTACATCGTGAAACCCTCCATTGGCCACATCCGGGACTTGCCCCAGAGCGCCGCCGACATTCCGGCGTCGGTGAAGGGTGAAAAGTGGGCCCGCCTCGGCATAAACGTGAACGACCACTTCAAGCCGGTCTACGTCGTCTCGAGCGACCGTAAGAAGATTGTCTCGGAACTAAAAGCGGCCCTGAAGGAAGTTGACGAGCTCTACCTCGCAACCGACGAAGACCGCGAAGGCGAAGCCATTGCGTGGCACCTCCAAGAAGTCCTCAATCCGAAGGTCCCCGTGAAACGGATGGTCTTTCACGAAATCACGCCAGCCGCTATCGAGAAGGCGGTGAGCGAGACCCGCGACCTCGACCTTCGACTGGTCGACGCGCAGGAAGGTCGTCGGTTCCTGGACCGCCTCGTCGGCTACGAGGTCTCGCCCGTCCTCTGGCGCGCCGTCGACAAGGCCCGCTCGGCCGGACGCGTCCAGTCGGTCGCCATTCGCTTGGTGTGCGAACGAGAACGCGAACGCATGGACTTCACGTCGGCAACGTGGTTCGACGTCACCGCGACGCTGCACGCGAAGAGCGCGACGTTCGAAGCGACCCTCGATTCCGTGAACGAAGCGTCGTTAGCGACGGGCAAGAACTTTGACGCGTCGGGCACCCTCGATGCCAAGGCCAAAGTCGAAGTCCTGAGTGAGCGCTCGGCGACCGAGGTTGCGGCCGGACTGCCCGAGGCAACGGTGACGGTTACCGGCATCACCTCCACTCCTCGCACGCAGCGTCCGCAACCACCGTTCATGACGTCGTCGCTGCAGATTGAAGCCAGTCGCAAACTTCGCTTCGATCCCGAGCGCACCATGCGCGCCGCTCAGCGCCTCTACGAGCAGGGTTGGATTACCTACATGCGAACCGACTCAACCACGTTGTCGGACGAGGCGATTCGCGCCGCCCGCTCAACGGCCGCCGCGATGTTCGGTGACGATTACGTGGCGGACGCGCCGCGGCGCTACGACCGCAAGGTGAAGAACGCCCAAGAGGCCCACGAGGCGATTCGCCCGGCCGGTGAGGCTTTTCGCTCACTCGACGAAGCGCACTCGCAACTGGGCGGCGACGAGTTGGCCGTCTACGACCTCGTGTGGAAGCGCACCATTGCCTCGCAAATGGTCGACGCCCGCCTGACCCAGGACAAGGTGCGCCTGGAGGCAACATTGTTGTCCGTCACTGGATTCGACGGTCCCGTGGCACTGGGACTGACCGCCACCGGCATGCGCATTGAGTTCCCCGGCTTTCGCCGGGCCTACGTTGAAGGAACCGACGACCCCGAGGCCGAACTCGCCGACCAGGAGCGAATACTGCCGGCCCTTTCCGAAGGCGAAGTCGTACCGGTACAGGGAGCCGAGGCCAAGGGTCACGACACCCAGCCACCCGACCGCTACTCCGAGGCGACCCTCATCAAGAAACTCGAAGACCTCGGCATCGGACGGCCCTCGACGTACGCGTCGGTCATGAAGACCATCGATCGACGGGGCTACGTCTGGAAGAAGGGTAAGTCACTGGTGCCGGCCTTTCGCGCCTTCGCCGTCGTGAATCTCATGCAGATCTACTTTGCCGATCTCGTCGACTACCAGTTCACGGCCGCAATGGAGGACCAGCTCGACGAGATTGCCCGGGGCAATCAGGACCTCGAACCGTGGCTGCAGCGCTTCTACTTTGGTGATCCTTCCGCCACGACGGAGTTGGCCAGGGCCGGACTCGAGCGCATGACCCACGAGCCCCACGAGTTCGACTTTGCCGCCATCAACTCTCTTCCACTCGGCACTGCGCCCGATGGCGTGGCCGTGAGTGTGCGGTCCGGGCGTTACGGCCCGTACCTCGTGCACGGTGAGGACCGCGCCTCGATTCCCGAGGCGACCGAGCCGGATTCGCTGAGCGTCGAGAAGGCCCTCGAACTCCTCGCGGCCCCGAGCAACGACCGCGAACTGGGGATCGACGAGGCCACGGGCGAGATCATCTATCTGAAGGCCGGGCGCTACGGACCCTACGTGCAGGTCGGCGAGATGACCGATCCGAAGGAGAAGCCCAAGACGGCGTCGCTCTTTTCGACCATGGCGCCCGAGTCCATGACGCTCGACGACGCGAAACAACTGTTGTCGCTCCCGCGCACGCTCGGCGCGCACCCCGAGGGCGAACCGGTCGTCGCGCAGAACGGTCGCTACGGCCCCTACATCACCTGGGGTAAGGAGACGCGGTCCCTGGACAGTGAGGATCAAATCTTCACGATCGACCTCGACGGAGCGCTGGCGCTGTTGGCCCAGCCCAAGCAGCGTGGCCGTCGTGCCGCGGCCGGTCCCTTAAAAGAACTGGGCGAGGACCCAGTCACCAAGCGTCAAGTTGTCGTGCGTACCGGCCGGTTCGGACTCTACGTCACTGACGGTGAGACGAACGCAACGCTTCGCCTCGGTGACACGCCGGAATCGATCTCGTTGGACCGCGCCTGTGAATTACTGGCCGAGCGACGAAACGCTGAACCGTCGACGCGTCCGCGCAAAGCCGTGAAGAAAGCGGCGAAGAAGGCTCCGGCCAAAAGGGCCGCGGCAAAAAAGGCACCGGCCAAGAAATCGACGGGAGCGCAGAAGCGCGACGCCGTAGCGAAGGGCGCCAAGTCCAACGCCGTCCTCCTCGCCACCACGCACGCGGACGAGTAATGAGTCGCGGCCTCTTCGTCGTCTTCGAAGGAATTGATGCGAGCGGCAAGAGCACGCAGGCGCGCCGCGTCGCGGAGCTCCACGATGCCCACTTCACCTTCGAGCCCGGCGATACTGCGCTCGGGGTTGACCTGCGCCGTTGGGTCCTCGACGCCGCGACCCCGATGTCGCCCATTACCGAAGCCCTACTGATGCTCTCGGACCGTTCGCACCACGTGCGTACCGTGATCGAACCCATACTCCAGAGCGGGCGAAGTGTCGTGAGCGATCGCTTCTTCGCCTCAACGTTGGCGTACCAGGGCTACGGCCGAGGTGTGGACCTCGCGAGACTCGAAGCCGCAACCGAGATGGCGGTTGGTTCATCGCTGCCCGATTTGACCCTGCTCATCGACACGCCGCTCGAGGTGGCGATCGAGCGAAGGGCACCCGACGCCAAGGACCGATTCGAATCGGCCGATCTCGACTTTCACCAACGCGTACGTGACGGCTATCTAAAAATCGCGATCAAGTGGGGCGAGAAATGGCGCATCATCGACGGCTCGTTGGGCGAAGAAGAAGTCGCGGACCTGGTCGATGAGCAGCTCGCCTCTTTACCATGGTGACGTGACCGACGTCTTTGATGCACTGGTGGGCCAGGAACGAGCCGCTTCGTCCATGCGCCAATTCGTCAAGAACCCGGTGCACGCCTTTCTCATCAGTGGTCCGGTTGGATCGAGTCTCCACGATACGGCGTTGGTCTTCGCCGCTGCGCTGCAGTGTTCCGCCAACGGGTGTGGGACGTGTGAGACCTGTCGATTGGTCCTGAGTGGCACCGACAGCGATGTCTACGTGGCCGAACGCGCGGGCCTATCGTGGCGCATTGACGAGTTGCGCGAAGCCGACCGAATTAGTCGACGGCGACCGCTAGGTGCCGGCTACCAAATTGTGATTATTGAGGACGTTGAGTTGACGACGACCGGGGCCTCACCGAGCGCCGCTGCACTACTCAAGTCACTCGAGGAGACGCCCACGCGCACCGTCTTCTTGCTCACTGCGGAGGACGTGCCTCCCGCACTCGACACGGTCGTTTCGCGCTGCGTCGAGATCAAGTTGAAGGGATTGGGCGACGATGCGCTCGAGGCGCTGTTGGTTCGCGAAGGCGCCGACGTGTTCGCGGCGCGTTCGGCCGCCGCGGCGGCCAATGGGAACCTGCGTCGAGCGCGCGTGCTCGTTCGTGACGAGGACCTCACGCAACGAATTGCGCAGTGGCGAACGGTGCCCGAGCGACTAAACGGCACGCCGGCCGCCTCCGCGGTCGTCGCCACCGAGATTGTCCGAGCACTGGACGACGCAATTGCCCCCCTGCAGAAGATGCAGGAGGAAGAGTTGGAGTTGCGTAGCCGAGAATCGCGCGAGATGGGTCAGCGTTCGCTCGCCAATCGAAAAGATATTGAAGCGCAATTCAAGCGTGAGCAACGACGATTCCGTATTGACGAATTGCGTTTCGGCCTTACCGCGCTCACCAACGTCTACCGGGACCGGATGGCCGACAGTCTCGCGGACGTGAATGATGCGAGATCGGCCTATCGGGCCGGTGCATCAATTAAGGCGATCACCGTGGTGGCGGAGGCGTCGCGTCGACTCACGTCGAACATCGATGAGAACCTGCTCCTCAATGACTTGATGCTTTCGTTGATGGAGTTTTGACGCCCTTCCCCGCGAGTCGCAGGCAACCCATCGGGTAGAGTTTTCGTTGCGCCTGGGTAGCTCAGTCGGTAGAGCAACGCATTCGTAATGCGTAGGTCAGGAGTTCGAATCTCCTCCCAGGCTCTCACAGTGCTTTCGCCTCCATGGTGAAGTGGTCGGAGCGCTGCTCCCAGTTTTGGTACTGATCGAAACTTGGAGCAGCTGGGGACAAGAGGATGACCCCGCCGTTCGGTAGAGATTGACGGGCTCGAATGACCGCGTCGTGCATTGAGCTCGCGCTGAACTGTACGGCCCCGGGACCCTGTTGACGAAGTTCGTCACTAATCCGCCTCCCCGCAGGTCCCATGGTGACGAGGACCGTACGCGCGTTGCGCGAGACGAGTGCGTGGGCCAGGGGAGCGTAGTCAACGCCGCGGTCCAAACCGCCCGCAATAAGTGCGAGGTCCTCTTCGTCGAAAACCTCCAATGCGGCGATTGTCGGCAAGACCGAGGTCGCGAGTCCGTCATCGACGTAGCGCAGCACCGTGCCGTTTTTCACCTCTTCGGCGACGAGTGTCAATCGTCCCCGTAAGGGCACGAAGGTTGCGGCGCGGGCCAACACTCGCGCGCGCACCTCCTCGAGCGGATGTCGCGTGAGCATTGACGTCGCGTGCAACGCCAGCGCCACATTCGAATTACTGTGCGTTCCCATCAGACTGAGGGCGGACGCGAGATTGCTGGTGTCGGTGGCGACGAAGGTGACATCACCACCGAGTTGATCTCCCACGGCCCCCAACGGGTCGTTGTCCGGAACGAGCGTGACGTGCTCGCCCGACGTGCGCGTGAGTGAAAGCTTGTCGTTCACGTACTCGGGAAGTGAACCGTGCCAATCCAAGTGATCACTCCCGAGTGATGTCACGATGACGATCCGAGGGGCCACGTCAATGTCGACGCATTGAAAACTCGACACCTCGAGCACGAGCCAGCCCGACGAAGTGTCGACGTCGGGGTCGTAGGGCGGCGCACCAATATTGCCGACCAACAGCGCTGTCTCGTCGAGCGAGTGGAGAAAGAACGTGATCAGTGCCGATGTGGTCGATTTGCCCTTGGTGCCGGTGACGGCGACGACGCGGGATCGATCGACCTCGTGGAGCCAGAGGTTGAGCGACGAAGTGACGCAGACTCCGTGGTCTTCAATCAGTTGCACGTCCGATCGTCGCCGAGGTATGCCCGGGCTCTTCAAGACAACGTCACACGAGAGGAGCGCTTCGAGCCCCCCAGCCGAGGTGACCAACGCGCTCTCGGCGACCCCCACGGCGTCATCGACGATGACGATGTCCGCCGTCACGCCCGCTAGTCGCCGGTGTGTCGCGCGTCCTTCGACGCCGTAGCCGAAGATGCCCACCCGCTTGTTGGTGAGGTCAGCGAAGCCAGTGGGCCGGAACACGGCTTGGTCCTTCCGGGGTCAGTAGTTCGACGAGGTCCCAGTCCGGTGCGACCTGCTGGGCGAGTTCGACGAGATGGGGAACATCCCTCCACTCTTCTTTGGCCGCAACTTCATGCAAGGCGACGGCGCTCTCGTCAGGGTCACCGACGCATTCGAAGGGCTTGTGATCGTGTCCGATGCCCACCAGCGTGCGAAGTTGCGCATCACGTTGGGGATCGCTCAGCGGCTCGCCCGAAAAGATCGTGCGAAGTGCCGAACGTGAGAGGAAGGGTGCGAGGACCAGGTTGACGAACAAGCACTTGTCGCATTCGCCACACCACTTGGCCGATCGTCGCTCCGAAACTTGCGAGAAGGCGCGGTTACAACTACGAAATACCTCGTGGAAGCGTACTTCCTCACTGAACATCTTCGCGACCCAGAGTTCACTTCGATCGCGCAGGAAACTAGCGACGACCAGTTCCTCGCTCACGCGCTCGGCGATTGCGGCAGCAATAAGTCGTTCAGCATTCCATGATTTGCTCCACTGGTGGTTGATGTCCGCGTCGTTCCAACGAAGGTTCGCGACCGACGACGAGTGCTCGTTCGAGAGGGCAACGCCACCTCGACCTGAAGCGAGGGCCGCGACGGCGGCGAGAAGCGTCACCATCGCTGTGACCGGCACGTGACCGTTGAAGAACGTCTCGTTGCCCTCGAGGATCTGGGGATCCAAGGTGCGCGCGGCCCGAATGACTTCTAGGCCCGTGACCGCGGCCGTCTGCTCCAGCGCTTCAAATCGACCGAGGGAGGGGCTGACGACGAAAAGCGCCTGGTCGACCTGGTCGTGCAGTTGCGTCACCGTGACGACGGAATCGATGCCTCCACCGAACGGGGTGAGGACCCGGCGTGGATCGACGAACGGCTCGAACTGATCAATCGTGGCGCCGCCCTCGATGGCCACGTCGCTCAGCGGCAGATCATTGCGAAACGCGAATTCGCCAAGTCCGTCGCGCAACGCTGCGCCGAGGAGCTCTCGACCCTTCGGCCCCAGGGGTGTCGCGCCGACGTTGATCCGTTTGGCGGCCCCGGCTTTGTAGTAGGAGAGCCCCGCTAGCAAGTACCACAATTGGGCGATCGCCGTCACGGCCGGCGTGTCGAGCGGTCCTACGCCTTCGAACACGATTGTTTCAATAAAGGTGCGCCCGTCGAGGTCGTACGTGGCGATCAGGGTGTCGGTCGAGACGTCGAGGCCCGTGTAGGAGAAGAGTTCGGCGCGTCGCTTCACGCGGTCACCCGACGTGCAACGAGGGCGAAGCGACCACACGGTCGCTGGGCACGGTCGCTGTAGAACGTTTCGCCACCGTCGGTCGATTGGCAACTCAGTGTGATGTGGTCGTCGCCGACTCCCTTCGCTAAAAGCTGGGTCACCGCGACGTGGCGCAGATCAAGTCGCGAACGGTCGCCAACATCTGGTTGAACGGCGCCGTCGACGTCGGCGAACAGTTGGGCGACCTCGGGGCCGACCTGATAGGCCTCGGCGGAGATGGAAGGCCCGAGAAACACGTGCACCGAATCTACGTGTTCGAAGTTCGAAAGTGCACTCTGGAGGACGCCCTCCTTCAGACCCTTCCAACCCGCGTGCACGACGCACAGTCGAGGCGAATCCTCATCGACCATGAGCAACGGCACACAGTCGGCTACGAGGATGGCCATGGCGTACCCGTCGCCGTAGTCCATAATCACGTCACCGGTGCTATCGGGCGTGGCTTCGTTGGCGGCGATGACCGACGTGCCGTGGGTCTGATGGATTATCACGAGTTCGTCGAGCGTCACGCCAATCGCCTCGGCGACGCGATGACGGTTTTCCTTCACTCGGTCGAGGTCGTCGCCGACGTGTGCGCCCAGGTTGAGTGAGTCGTACGGAACGTCGCTCGTGCCGCCAAACCGGTCGGTCACGAAAGCCTGGACCCCGAAGTGACGAGCGAACTCGACCGGATACACGCTGAGCGTGCCGCGCGCCTGCGGCGTGAGTGTTATTTCGGTTGACACGACGCGCAGATCCCACTGAACTCGACAACGTGGTGAAGGTCCCCGTACCCGAAATGATTCCCAATCTCGTGCGCCCACTTCTCGAGTTCGGGCGCGTCAACCTCTACGGTGGCGCCGCACTGGCGACACGAAAGATGATGATGGTGCGATTCAACGACGCATCGTCGGTAGAGACTTTCGCCGCGATCGGTCATGACGACGTCGACGTCGCCGCTAGTGGCCAGTTTCTTCAGCTGCGTGTACACGGTGGCCAAGGCAATATGGCCCCCGTCACGCTCGATCAGCGTGTGGAGGTCTTGGGCGCTCACGAAGCCCTGGACTTGGCTTAACACCCCAATTACCTCCCGGCGCTGGACGGTGTTTCGTGAAGTTGTCACGTTCCGAGCCTAATGCCGAGCCATTTGCTTTCTGTAATCATTCTAAGTAGCATACTTGGAATGATTCTAAAGAGAACGCTTCTCTCGAGTGTCGCTCTCGCGCTGCTGGTCAATGGAATGGCCCTTGCTGTCAGCGCTGCGACCAAGCCCCTCATTGTGTCGGGCGTGTCCCAATGGGGTGCCCTGGCGCACCAATTGGTCGGCTCCGACGCGAAAGTCGTTTCGCTCTTGACCGACCCCAACGCCGATCCACACGAGCACGAGGCCACGATTTCAGATGCGGCCAACGTCGCGCAAGCCGACGTCGTGCTCGAGAACGGTGCTGGATACGACTCGTGGCTGGAACAACTCGTGAGCACGCGCGGTTCCAAAGTGTCGGTTGTCAACGTCGCCAAACTGATGAAGGTGTCAACCGGCCAGAATCCCCACCTCTTCTACAATCCGCTCGCGGCGATGGCGTTCGTAAAGTCGCTCACCTCATTACTGCAGCATCGCCGCGGCTTCACCAACATTGAGAGCAGATCCAAGAAGCTGCTTGGTCAGTTGAGCGCGACGCAGAGCAACGTGTCGGCGATCGCGAGTTCGTGCGCCGATGTCAAGGTTGCCGCTACCGAAGATGTCACTTCGTATCTCTTGGATGACGCCCACCTCAACATCGTCACACCGGAAAAGCTTCGTCTGGCCGTCGGCAACGGCGTCGATCCATCAATCAGAGACCTCGCGACGGCGCTCGATCAGCTAAGGAAGCACCCCGCCTTTCTGATCGACAACATTCAAACTGCGACGCCGCTCACGAACGAGTTGGTCGCGCAGGCGAAGAGCTCGCACGTGCCGATCATCAAAGTGACCGAGACCATGCGAGGTAGCGACTACGTCGGATTTCTCAACGGAGTGATCACCAAGATGCGCGACGACCTTCGCCGGCAGGGCTGTTTCACGTGAGCGTGCTGCACGTGGAGAACGGTGCCGTCGTGCTGGGCGGTCGAACCATTTGGAAGAACGCGTCATTTCAGATTGAGCCGGGCACGATCACGGCGGTACTCGGTCCGAACGGATCGGGAAAGTCGACGCTGCTCAATCTGATCCTCGGCCTCGTTCCACTGAGCGACGGCTCACTCAACGTGCTCGGAACTGGGCCGCAACGTGGTAATCGACGAGTCGGTTTCATGGCTCAAAGCAGAGCGGCCGACACGATGTCGAGCATGACCGGCCGTGACTACGTGGGACTCGGCTTCGACGGACCACGCTTCGGTTGGGGTCGAGACAAGACGAAGCGCGAGGTGATTCGTCGCGCGCTCGCCCTCACGGGGACCACGTCCTTCGCCGACCAACCGCTTCGCAGCCTTTCCGGTGGTCAGCGCCAACGGGTGGCGCTGGCGCACGCCACCGTGTTCAAGCCAGAGTTACTCCTGCTGGATGAGCCCCTCGCCGCCCTCGACTTGGCGGCGCAGGCTGAAATCGTCGATCTGATCAATCTGATTCGTGACACCACCGGCGCAGCGGTCATCGTCGTCGCCCACGACCTCAATCCTTTGGCGTTCATCGTCGATCAGGTGTTGTGGATCGCTCGTCGTCAAGTGCGTAGTGGCACCGTCGACGAAGTCGTCAATGAGGAGGTACTAAGTGATCTTTACGGCCACCCAATTGAAATCATCGTGACGCCACGGGGTCGCCGCGTCATCGTCGGGCTCGAAGAAGAGTTCGCACACCCCCACCCGCATCCTCACCCCAAGGACTTCGCGCACGGTGACGAATCGGCGCACTCACATTTGAGTGAGGTCTACGAGGACGAAACGACGTGACCCTCAGCCAGCTGCTCGCCACGTCGTTCGTTCAACACGCGTTCTACGCCGTCACCGCAGTCGCACTCGCTGCCGGTGCGGTCGGCTACTTCGTGGTTCTTCGTCGTCAGGCCTTCGCCGCGCACGCGATTGGCCACGTGGGCTTTGCGGGAGCCGCCGGGGCGGTCTGGCTCGGCCTCTCGCCAATAACCGGACTACTCGTATTTTGTCTGGGAGCCGGTCTCTTAATCGGTGTGGGGGGAGCGTCGCTCGACGAGAGCGACGCGGTCGTCGGTGTCACTTTGACGGCCGCACTCGGTCTGGGTGTGCTCTTCATTTCGCTCTACAGCGGGTACGCCAACGCGACGTACTCAATACTCTTCGGTCAAATTCTCGGCGTTACGTGGGGCGACGTCGGTCTGGTGGCCGCACTATCGCTCGGGGTGCTGCTCGCCGTCTCGTTGACCTACCGACCGCTGCTCTTCGTTTCGGTCGACGCGCAGTCAGCGGCGGCTCGCGGACTCTCCACGCGCACGTTGTCCCTGCTCTTCATGGCACTTCTCGCCATCACGACGGTCGTCGCTATCCAGATTGTGGGGGTGCTCCTCGTGTTCTCGCTGCTCGTCGCTCCGGCCGCGGCCGCCGAGGTCCTCACGAGCCGGCCGCTTCGCGCCGTCGCGCTCGCCATGGGCGTAGCACTCGCGAGCGCGTGGCTCGGACTGTTCCTCGGGGTGTGGATCGGGGGACCGGTCAGTTTCTGGATCACCGCGCTCGCGTCGTCGAGCTATCTCATCGCGCGGCTGGTCACTCGAACGCGCGTCGTACGCGCATCTCGGGCGGAACCGATTCCCTCGGCATGTTGCTCCTTGCCCTAGAAGCGGGACTCGTCGTCCACGTCCACCACGTCGATCACCACGCGCGCGCCACGAGCGGTGAGGATGCATCGCACGTCGCAAATATCTGTCACGAGTTGGGCGTGTCCTTCACGCGCTACGACGTCTCGCTCGAGAGTGGAGGCAATTTCGAGGCCCGGGCCCGTTCCGCTCGCCGCTCGGCCATGCCGTCAGGTATTTTCACCGCCCACACGATGGACGACCTCGCCGAGACGGTCCTACTCAATATGTTGCGAGGCGCGGGTCTCGACGGTATGTCGCCCATGGTGAACGATCCGACCAAGCCCCTGCGCGACGTCCGCCGACGCGACCTTGCGCAATACGTGAGCGCCACGTCATTTTCGCCACGCCACGACGAATCGAACGACAGTCCGACTTTTCGGCGCAATCGGGTTCGCCACGAACTCATTGCGGTTATGGACGACGTCGCCGGTCGCGACGTCGTCCCCCTCCTCGCACGTCAGGCGTCGGTGATGTACGACGAACGGGTCTGGTTGGACGAACTAGCCCTCGACGATCGTGCAATGACGCTCGGGGATGCTGACTGTCGCGAGCTTCGACTGTGGCCGAAAGCGCGACTGCGCAGGTGGCTGCGCGCGCAACTTCTCTCGGCCGATGTCGGTGACGGTCACCACCCGCCGTCAGCCGACGAGGTCGATCGGGCGGTAACGGTCATTACGGGTGACGCTGTCGCGACGGAGTTGAGCGGCGGTCGTCGACTCTCACGACGGGGCCAGCACCTGACGCTCGGCTAAGAACAACTACTACGCTGGCCACACATGGGAACCCACTCTTCAGATAATTTCACCGCCCTTTGGGCCCAACACGATCTCGGCGAGGTGGTGGTCTCGGCGAAAGAAGTCCACGACCGCGTCCTCGAACTCGGCCGTCAGATAACCAGTGACTACAAGGAGAACCCCCCGCTCCTCGTCTGCGTCCTAAAGGGCGCGATCAACTTCATGTCCGATCTGATGCGCACCATTGAACTGCCGGTCGAAGTTGACTTCATGGCGGTGTCCTCCTACGGCGCGGCCACCAAGACGAGCGGCGTGGTACGAATCGTGAAGGACCTCGACGTGGACCTGCTCCAACGAGACGTGCTCATCGTCGAAGACGTCGTTGACTCCGGACTGACCCTCAACTACCTTCGCCACTACCTCGGCGCGCGTAGCCCCAAGAGTCTGGAAGTCTGCACACTGTTGTTGAAGGAAGGCGAGCAGCGCGTGGATCAGTCGATCAAGTACGTCGGATTCACAATTCCTTCGGACTTCGTCGTCGGCTACGGACTCGACGTCAACGAGCGCTATCGCAACCTCGACGCGATTTACACCTTCACCGGCCAGGTCTAGACGTGGTCGACCACGAGCGGGTCCGGGCGCTCGTGCGTGAACTCCTCGAGGCGATTGGCGAGGATCCGACGCGCGAGGGGCTCCTCGAGACGCCACGGCGCGTTGCCGACATGTACGTCGAACTCTTCGAAGGACTCGAGCACGATCCCGGTGAGCATCTACGCGTTACGTTCGACGAGGGACACGACGAGATGGTCATGGTGCGCGACATCCCCTTTACTTCCCTGTGCGAACATCACCTCATCCCCTTCGTTGGACTCGCCCACGTGGCGTACCTCCCCGGCCCGGAGGGCCGAATTACCGGCCTCTCCAAACTGGCGCGACTCGTTGAGGGTTACGCTCGACGACTCCAAGTCCAAGAGCGCATGACGACCGAGATCGTTGAAGCGATGCAGCGAGAACTGCACCCGCGTGGCGCGATAGTGGTCATTGAGGCCGAGCACTTCTGCATGGTGATGCGCGGCGTGAAGAAGGCCGGCGCAACGACGGTGACGTCGGCCGTTCGCGGTTCGTTTCGCACGGACGCATCGAGTCGGGCCGAGGCACTTCAGTACATCCACCAACGGCGCTCCGCGTGGCGTTAAGTCCCATGATTATGGGCATCATTAACGTCACACCCGACTCCTTTTTCCCTGGTTCGCGCGTCGAGGCGACTGACGCCGCCGTGACGCGCGGTCGAGAGCAGTTCGACGCCGGCTGTGACATCGTCGACATTGGGGGGGAGTCAACCCGTCCCGGCGCCACACCGGTTGACGTTGATGAAGAACTTCGTCGCGTGATTCCCGTCATTAGGGCGCTCAGCGCCTACGGCCCCGTCTCGATTGATACGCAGAAAGTCGCGGTCGCGCGAGCCGCCGTGGCCGCCGGCGCGACGGTGGTCAACGACGTGACGGCCCAGATGGTTGAAGTGGCCGGCGAGCTCGGCGTGGGCTACGTCGGAATGCACAGTCAGGGTGATTCAACGGTTATGCAACGCCACCCGCACTACGACGACGTGGTTGGTGAGATCGCCGAGTTCCTTGACGAGGTTGCCCAGCGCGCAGTTCGGGCCGGTGTTTCACGGTTGTGGCTCGATCCGGGCATTGGATTCGGTAAGACGATTCTCCACAATCTTGCCCTGTTGGCCCACGTTGATCGTTTCGTGACGCTCGCCGACCGGTACCACGCCGGCGTGCTGATCGGCACCAGTCGCAAGAGTTTCCTGCGCCACCTCGGTCGAGAACACTTAGACGTAGACCAACGTTTGGAAGGCTCGATTGCCACCCAGGCCTGGGCCCTGCTGCAAGGTGTCAGTATGGTTCGAGTACACGACGCGACGGCCGCCGTTCAGCTCCGTGAGCTGCTCGTCCGTCCCGTCGAGGAGGTAGTCGCGTGAGGGGCAAGTGGGCAGCGGGCATTGAGCCGCGCAGTTTCACCTGGGTGTACAAGGGGATTCTGGCGGTTTCCGAACGTCCGGGCGGCTCTACGACCGTGCACCGACGAGTGCGACGCGACGAAGAACTCCTCTGGTTGAAGCATCAAGGCTTTGGCCGGGTGATCTCGATTTTGCCGGTCATGCAAAACTTGAGTGCCTACTTCGAACACGGGTTGACGGCCAGCCACTACGCCCTGCGGGGTGGTCCTCAACAGCGCGAAGTCCTCGAGGCCTGTTACGTTGACCTCGCAAATTCAATGTCGAATAAGACCATGGTGCTGCTGCACAGCGACGAGGTGTCGGATCGACTGCTCGGCGTCATTGCGGGCTACTTGGTCTGGAGCCGAAAGGTTCCAACGGTACCGACCTCGATTGCACTTGTTGAGCGACTGTTCAAGCGCTCGATTGGGCCAGACGGAAGGACCGTGCTCTTCGATTTGCCCGAGTTAAGCGCGTGAGCGACGTCATTGAACTGCGCGAACTTCGCGTCAGCGCGATTGTCGGTGTGCTCGCCGAGGAGCGCGAACGGGCCCAGCCGCTCGTCTTCGACCTTGACCTGGTACGGCCCTTTGAAGTGGCCGCGATGAACGATGACATTGCCGAGACTACGAACTACGCCCACGTCTTAACGTTGGCGAGTCGCACCGCGACCGAAGGCCGGTACCTGTTGCTCGAAACGTTGGCTTACCGCGTCGCCTACGAAATCCTCGCGTTCGATGACGACATCGCCTCGGTGACCGTCGCCGTTCGAAAGGTTCGCCCGCCGGTCATCGAGGACGTGTCGTCGGTGGGCGTTCGCTGCACCGTTCAACGGCCCTAGTGCGGCGCGCCTACCTCTCGCTCGGATCCAATATTGGGGACCGCGCGGCACACCTCGCTGCGGGCATTACGACCACGGCCGGGGCGGACGAGTACCGCGTCTCGCAGGTCTACGAAACGGGACCGGTCGGCGGCGTTGCCCAGGACGATTACTGGAACATGGTGCTCGAACTCCACACCGACGCCACCCCGCGTCAACTTCTCGAGCGCGCGAGAGCGGCCGAGGTCGCGAGAGGTCGCGAGCGAAGCGTTCGATGGGGCCCGCGAACACTCGATGTGGACGTGCTACTCGTTGGTAGCGAGTCGAGCGGCGATCCCGAGATTCTGGTCCCCCACCCCCGCATGTACGAGCGGTCATTCGTCCTCGTGCCGCTGCACGAATTGGCGCCCGAACTCGTGAGCGACGAACAGTTGCGCGCCGGCGTGGGAAGCGTCCTCGCACTCGGTACACTCGAATCGTTGCGCTAAGACCGAACGGCACCCGCGAGGGGCTGGAACGGAGGGGAGCATTGATGAACATCACACTCGTAGGCACCGGTCGAGCCGGCTCGTCCTTCGCTCTGGCCCTTCGCGCCGCCGGCCACCACGTCGCACTGGTGCATCACGACGACGTATCGATCGGACGCCCGTCGATAGTCATCCTGTGCGTTCCCGACGACGCCATCGCCACGGTCGCCGCTGCGCTCCCGGTAGGCGACTACGTCGTGGCTCACGTGGCCGGCTCACGCAATCTCGACGTGCTCTACCCCCACAAACGCGTCGCGTCGTTTCATCCCTTGATGGCGTTGCCGTCGGGTGAACTAGGCGCCAAACGACTCGTTGGTGCGACCTACTGCGTGAGCGGCGACGACCTGGTACTCGATCTCGTGTCATCCCTGCGGGGACGGGTCATCACGATTCGCGACGACCAGCGCGGCGCGTATCACGCCGCAGCGGTGGTGGCGTCAAATCACCTCGTGGCCTTGATGGGTCAGGTTGAGACGTTGGCGCAGTCGGTCGGTCTCACCCTCGAGGACTTTCTGCCGCTCGCCGAACAGTCGCTGGCCGACGTCGCGGCGGTCGGACCCCACGACGCACTGACCGGACCGGCGTCGCGCGGCGACATGGCGACAATCGACGCCCACCTGGCCGCGATACCTGAGTCCGAGCGCTCCACGTACGTGGCGCTCGCCAACGCGGCCTTCGAGCTCGCGGAACGCAGACGTTCGCAAACGTCTGCCTGAAATGCAACTGATCAACGACCTGGAGTCGTGGCGCCGGTACTGCGACGAGCAGCGCCGTCTCGGCCGCACGATCGGGTTGGTACCGACGATGGGCGCGCTGCACGAGGGCCACACGTCGCTCTTTCGCGCGGCACAACGAAACGGTGACGTCGTCGTTGCAACGCTCTTCGTCAACCCTCGACAGTTCCACGACGACGACGACCTCGCCGCCTATCCCCGGACGCCCGCATTCGACCGCGCCGCCGCCAAAGAGAACGGGGTTGACTGTCTGATTGAGCCGACCCTCTCGGACATGTGGCCCGACTATCCCAACGCCACCGCAACAACGGTCTCGGTCGGGGGCATCGGCGATTCCTTCGAGGGGGTTGGACGTCCCGGACACTTCGACGGAGTCGCCAGTGTCGTCGCCAAACTCTTCGTGCTTACCGGTGCGTGTCGCGCCTACTTCGGCGAGAAGGATTTTCAGCAATTGGCCGTGGTGAAACAGATGGCGCGCGATCTCGCCTTCGATGTTTCGTTCTTCGGGTGTCCCATTGTTCGCGACGCCGACGGATTGGCGCTGTCGAGTCGAAACGCGCACCTGAGTGACGACGGTCGCCGGCGCGCACTAGTGCTTTCGCGTGCCCTCGCTGAGGCTCAAGCCCATTCCGACACCGCGAGCGCTCATCGCCAACGACTCGCGCACGTGCTGGGCGCCGTCAACGTCGAGGTCGCCTACGCCGACGTCGTTGATCCCGTGTCGCTTCGTACGCTCGGCGACGAGGATGAGGGCGTTGGTCGCGCGCTGCTCGCGGTCGTGGTGGAGGGCGTTCGACTCATTGATAACGGCGACGTGCAACTGGTGAGGGGAGAGCGCTGATGCTGCTCGCAATGGATGTAGGCAACACCGAGACCGTGATCGGGCTCTTCGGACCCGAAGCCCCCGACGCTCCCGACGCCATGGGGTTCGCTCGCGCGACGGACGAACGCGGACTGGCCTTTCATTGGCGCATCTCGACGGTCGCGGACCGTACACCTGACGAGCACGCCATGGTGCTCACCCAGTTGCTCGACCTCGAAGGCCTCGACCTGCGCACCGCCGTGAGCGCGATGGCAATCTCGTCGTCGGCACCGATGGTGACCACGCAACTGCGCCGAATGGCCAACCGTTGGTTCTCGGAGCTCGACCTCACCGTCATTGGCCCGGGCACGAAATCGGGTATGCCGATCCTCTACGACAATCCCCGCGAAGTCGGCGCCGACCGTATTGCCGACGCCGTGGGTGCCTACGATCTCTATCCCGGTGCGTCAATCGTCGTCGACCTCGGGACCGCAACGGTCTTCGACGTGGTGAGCGCCAAGGGTGAGTACTTGGGCGGCGCCATTGCGCCGGGCGTGGGAATTTCGCTCGAGGCTCTCTACGCTCAGGCGTCGGCACTGCGCTCGGTGGAACTCGTGCGACCGCGTTCGGTGATTGGGCGTTCAACCGTGGAGTCCATCCAGTCGGGCGTACTCTACGGTTTCGCCGCGCAAGTGGACGGCGTGGTCGAGCGCATTTTGGAGGAGCTCGGCGACGCGACCATCATCGCCACCGGGGGCCTCGCCGGACTCATTGCGCCCCATACCAAGTCCGTTCAACACATCGAACCGTGGCTAACCCTCCACGGATTGCGTATCGTTCATGAACGGAATCATTCGGGAGACTCTTCGTGACCTTGCCTTACACCTTTGCGCACAACGCCTTTGCCGCGGCGCTCCAGACCACCTACCTCGGCCTGATCGACGGCGAGGAGTCGGGCGTCACCGTGCGCGTGGCCGGCCGAGTGATGTTGTTGCGTCGACAGGGCAAGCTGGCCTTCGCCACCATGCGCGACTCCAGTGGCGAGATTCAGCTCTTCGCGTTGGCGCCGGTCACCGAAGAGTTCGAGGAGTTCGCAAAACTGCACCTGGGCGACTGGGTCGGGGTCACCGGCGAAGTGGTCCGGACCAAGCGCGGCGAACTTTCGGTCAAGGTCGTTACGTGGGTGTTGCTCGCAACGGCCCTGCACAACTTCGGCGACAAGTGGGCCGGTATCACCGATTACGACCTGCGCTACCGACATCGCGAAGCCGACCTCTGGGCCAATCCCATGACGCGAACATCGTTGCAGCGCCGCAGTGACGTGGTGCGCTCGGTGCGCGAGCGTTGCTGGGCGTTGGGCTTCATGGAGGTGGAGACACCGATTCTCAACACCATCGCGTCGGGATCGGACGCGCGCCCCTTCAGCACGCACCACAACGCGCTCGACAGTGATTTCTTTTTACGAATCGCCCCGGAACTCTGGTTGAAGCGACTGGTCGTGGGCGGTTTCGAACGGGTCTTCGAACTGGGTCGCGTCTTTCGCAACGAAGGTGTGAGTCCGCGTCACAATCCCGAGTTCACCATGCTCGAGATCTACGCGGCCTATTGGAACTACGAGGACATGATGTGCTTCACCGAGGAACTCGTCGCCGGCGTCGCCATGGACGTCCTCGCTACGACCGAGATCGAGTATCAGGGACGGCCCTTCTCCTTCGCGGCGCCCTGGCCGCGGCGCACCATGGCCGAACTGGCCAGCGAGGCCGTGGGCCACGACGTCTCGGTGCACACGCCTCGCGAGCGACTCGCAGTACTGCTCCACGAGCGCGGCGTCGAGGTGCAGAGTTCGTGGGGATCGGGACGTTGTCTCTCCGAACTCTTCGAAGTGGCCTGCGAGGCCTCGCTGTGGAATCCCATCTTCGTCACAGATTTTCCGGTCGAGATTTCGCCTCTGTCGCGACGTCACCAGAACGATCCGGAATTGGTGGAACGATTCGAGTCCTACGCGATTGGTCGCGAGTTGTCCAACGGCTTCTCCGAGTTGATTGACCCCATCGATCAGCGCGCTCGCTTCGAGGACCAGGCGCGACTGGCGGCCGAAGGCGAACCCGAGACCATGCACATCGACGAGGACTACATCAAGGCGCTCGAGTGGGGGCTGCCGCCGACGGCCGGACTAGGACTCGGCATTGATCGGCTGGCGATGCTAATTGCCGACGAGTCGAACATTCGTGAGGTCAGGAGTTCGTCGCCGACACTCGGGTCGCGCAACGCGAAGATTGTCGGCAGGTTGTAGATCCCTTCGGCGAGGTCCTGACCGGCGGGTTTACCCAATTCGTTGTCGGTTGCGGTCACGTCCAAGATGTCGTCGCGCAACTGGTAAATCATCCCGAAGCATCGGCCGAACTCAGTCAGGGCCTCTCGCTCCACATCGGGGCGCTGCGCGGTCAGGGCCCCCACGCGACAACTCGACGACATCAACGTGCCGGTCTTTCCCTCGATCGCTTCGAAGTAGTCGGCTTCGGTGCGATCGGTCGAGAAGGCGGTGCGTACTTCAGAGACCTGTCCGCGCGTAAGACCGGCGAGCGTGCGCGCCATTAGGCCCGCCACGTCGTTGCCGAGTTCGGCCGCGATCCCCGCCGATCGGGCCATCAGATAATCACCGGCGACGATGGCGATGAGATTGCCGAAGCGCGCGTTGACGCTATCGACGTTTCTGCGAACTTCGGCCTCGTCCATTACGTCGTCGTGGTAGAGGGAGGCGAGGTGCATCAGCTCGAGCGCCACGCCGCCTAGGAGGTCATTGTGCGTGGCCGCTCGGGTGCCGCTGGTGGCGGATGCCACGGCCAGAAGGGGGCGCAGCCGCTTGCCGCCCGCGTAGATCAGGTGCGTGGTGACCGAATCGAGGTACGCGTCGCCGAAGATGACCGATTCGGCCAATAGGATCTCTAATCTCGCGAGGTCGGCCTCGACCGAGGCCAGTCGTAGTCGCTCGTGGGGATTCACCGCCACAGCCTAATTGTTATGCCCTTGGGCATACTTGGTGGTCGTGGGGGTGGGGTTCAACTGGCACAGTCGACCGGTACACTTTTACTTATTGACGCACGAAGGATGACACTTGTTCGAACGATTTACTGACCGGGCCCGCCGAGTACTTGTGCTCGCGCAGGAAGAAGCACGCGACCTCAACCACGCCTTCATCGGTA
>CAJDUS010000045.1_pt1 | contig 29973 bp, 34 predicted proteins | sample 7390831 | NCBI WGS metagenome assembly CAJDUS01 (sample SAMEA7055684, study PRJEB34461) | soil metagenome | biome: terrestrial ecosystem; feature: Peninsula; material: soil | place: Antarctica | collected 2016
GACATTGCGCACTTTAGCTGGAACAGCGTGACGGGCGAGGAAAGCATTCGCATCGAGCACTGGGAGGTAGCCAACCAGCACGCTGCCCGATTGGCCCACTTCTGGGCGACGGGGGAGAGATCGGAGACGTCGCTGGTGCCCTACTTCTGGTCCGACCAGTACGGCAAGAAGTTGCAGATGCTTGGCCACCCGAGGCCCGACGACGACGTACTTCGGGTCGAAGGCTCACCCGAGGCGGGTAAGTGGCTCGCGCTGTACTCGCGTGACGGCGTCGTCACGGGCTTGGTTGCGCTGTCCCAGCCCCGCGCACTCATGATGTCGAAGCATTTCCTCGAGGTGCCGACATCGCTCGAGGAAGCACTCGAACAAGCTCCCTGGACTCGTTAAAACTCGACAGAACTGAGTTCGGGAATTGTCTTTTCTACGCGCTGGACCATCTCGGCCCACTGTCGACGGGCGGCCAATCGCTCATCGTTCGTGAGTGACGGCGTATAGACGTGCTCGGGTTCCCACAGGCGCTCTACGTCGTCGACACTGAGTGCGCCGACACCAACCAGCGCCATCAGTCCAGCCCCGCGGGTGGTCGCCTCTCGCTCGCGCGAAACGGCAATTGCGAGACCAGTGAAGTCAGCGAGGCGCTGCACGAAGAATTGGTTCGCACTCATCCCGCCGTCAACTCGTAATTCATCGAGTCGGGTGCCAGTCTGTTGAGAGGCCGCGTCCACGAGATCGGCGCCGCGTTGGGCAATGCCCTCCAGCACGGCACGAACCATATGGGCTTTTGAGGTGCCACGCGTAACGCCGAAGAAGCCACCTCGCGCGCCGAAGTCCCATTGGGGTGTGCCCAGTCCCGAGAGTGCCGGAACAAACGTCACGCCGTCGCTCGACGATACTGACGTGGCCAGGGACTCGGTCTCGACGGGGTCGGTGATGAGTCCGAGTCCGTCGCGCAGCCATTCAATGCAGGCGCCCGCCGAAAGGACGATGCCTTCGATGCCCCAGGTCAGTTGCGTGTCATGACTGAAGGCAACGATGGGAAAGCAGCCGGACGCAAATCGGGTCATCGCGTCCGGACCTTTACCGCCACTCACCATGTCGAGCATCGCGCCGGTACCAAAGGTAATCTTGGCGCCGCGCGTCACACAGGATTGACCGAAGAGCGACGCCGACTGATCCCCGACGAGTGCCGTAATCGTGGGCGCGCCCGCTAACGCGCTCGCTTCGCCGAAGGAACCCATCGTGTCGACAATCATCGGCATCATGGCCACGTCGAGGTTCAATTTCGCCAGCACATCGCGGTCCCACGTCGCGACGTCTAATGCAACGAGGCCGGTGATCGCGGCATTGGACCGGTCCGTGACGTGTACGGCGCGCTGCGTGAGATTCCACGCCACCCAGGTCTCGATGGTGGCGAAGCGAAGTTCGCGTGCTTCTCGTCCAGAGTTGACAACCAACCATCGGGCCTTGGTGGCCGACTGATTCGGAGCCAAGCGAAGTCCTTCGCCCTGTAAAATCAAACAGTCGATGACCGTGCGCAGGTCCTGCCAACCAATCGCGGGACCGACGGGTTCACCGGTCTCGGGGTCGAAGACGATCGTGGTCGCGCGTTGATTGGTGATGCCAACGACATCGCACCCTCCGCACTCGTCGAGCGTCCTTGAGGCGAGCTCCAGCGCGAGTCGAGCGATTTCGAGGGCGTCGAGTTCGACCTCGCCCGGCGTGGGTGTAGTGATGGTGAGTCGCTCGTGGTGCGCGTGTGACACGACGCCATTGGTGTCGACCATTGCCGTACGGATCATGGTGGTGCCGATGTCGATCGCTAGAGCTCTCACCACAATGTGCCACCTAGGCCGAGAGCACCGGGGTTCATGATGTTGAGCGGATCGAACACGTTCTTCAACGTCGCGAGTACGGGGAAGCCACTCCCAAGCGCACTCTCGACGAACCGGGCTCGGTTGCGGCCAACGCCGTGGTGGTGGCTCAGCGCGCCGCCTTGTTCCAGCACGATGCGCGTCACTTCGTCCCACGCCGCACGGTAGAGGGTGGCTACATCGTTCTCGGGTTTGCCGGCGAAGGTGAAGTACAAACAGGCTCCGTCGAGATAGGCGTGGGATTGGTGCACGGACGCCACCGTGATGTCGGGCAGCGCTCGAAGTGCCGCAACAACTGCGTGGTGCATCGGCGCCAGCGACACCCACGGACCGGCCACCTCAACCGTGTCGACGACAAAACCGCGTTCCCAGAGCGGTGCGAGCGCCCCCACATCGTTTCGTCGCTCGAGCCAACGCTCGACCAGGGCCACGTCTAGTTCCGTCGCGGAGGAACACTCTTGTTCGACGATGCTCATCGTCGCATTCACCAAGAGCGCGTCGCCCTCGTCGAGCACGATTAACGCGCACTCGTCAATGTCGAAGCTCCGCTTCGATTCTGTTTCGTCGTAGAGACGAAGCACCGCGGGACGCGCATCTCGTTGCATGATCCGTCGGCAGACTTCCAATCCTTCATCAAAGGACGCAAAACTGTAGGCCGCACGCCGTTCAAATTGCGCCACCGGGTGCATGACGAGCGTGGCCGCGGTGATGACCGCGAGCGTTCCTTCGGAGCCAATGAAGAGTTGTAACAGGTCCGGCCCCACGGCTTGGCGCGGACCGCGACCGCCCAGCTTGATGACGTCACCGTTGGCGAGCACCACCGTGAGTGCACGAACCATGTCTTCGATCTTGCCGTAACGATTCGAATACTGACCTGCCCCGCGACAGGCAATCCAACCGCCCACGGTGGCGAGCTCGAACGATTGTGGAAAGTGACCGACGGTCCACCCTTTATCACGAACCGCTAGTTCGAGGTCAGGCCCGAAGACGCCGGCTTCGACGCTCACGGTTCCCGATACCTCGTCGATGTCTAGCACCCGGTCGAGCCCGGTGAGGTCGAGGGCAATGCCGCCGCTCGGCGCCACCGCACCGCCCACAACGCTCGAACGTCCGCCTTGTGCGGTGACGGGAACCAGGTGGCGCGATGCAGCAATCAGTACGTCGCTCACCTCGTTCGTCGACGTCGGCCGAACAACGACGCCCGGCCACTGTGGCACGCGACCGGCGGCGACTTCGGCAATAGTGCGCGGCCACCAATCACGTCCGTGGTCGGCTCTCGATTCAGTACTGACGTCGACCGCAACACCAACGGAACGCAGGTCGTCAAGCAGGGCGAGGGGTGCGGGCTCGGGCACGCCGAAAGCAAGTGATCCGGCCGGATACTCATTGGGCATTGAGGGCCGGGTCACCGTTGCACTCTACAAAGTAAGTCCCGCCGCGACGAATTCGCATTCAACAAGAGTTCGGTACGTCCTCACCTGGCGATCCGTTTCGTCGTCATCCCAGCCCAGTTCGGTCGCCACGACCTTCGCAATGCTCGGCGCAGCAATGTGCGTGGCGCGTGCGTCCATCAGGTGCGCGCGAGTACGTCGTGTGAGGAGGTCAACGAGCGATGTCGTCATTTCGTGTCGTGCACTGTAGAGAAACTCCGCTCCGACGTACGGGAGTCCCTCAATGAGGGGGGTACCCATCGTTGGATCCGACGCGATGAACTGGAGAATGGTCGCCGTATCGCTGCCGAATCGTTGGTAGAGGTGCGACTCGAGCACCGTGGTGGGACGCCATTCGCTCACACCGTGGAGTCGAAGGTTCTTCGTGCGAGCACTCTTCAGATTTCGGACGTAGGGGCGCAGCGCGTCGACCGTGTCTTGGGCCATCTGGCGATACGTCGTCCATTTCCCTCCGGTGATGTGGACGACGCCATCGTGAGAGTCGGTCACCTGGTGTCGACGTGAGAGGTCGGACGTGCGTTCGCGCACTCGCTTGCCGGCCACCGGAGCGAGGAGCGGCCGAAGTCCGGCCCAGACGCCAGCGACGTCACTGGTCGTGAGTTGTGACGACGTCGAGGCATTCACGGCGGCCAAGAGGTAGGCGACATCCTCGGGTGTGCACCGAGGTTCCTCGAACGAACCGGAGTACGAAGTATCGGTCGTTCCGATGTAGGTGAACGGTGCCTCTTCGAAGGGCACCACGAAGATGCTTCGACGATCGCCCGGGACGTTGAGGACCGCTGCCACATCGGCCGGCAGCCGGTCGTTCGCCACACTCAGATGCACGCCTTTCGCCGGTGTGATGCGTTTCGACGTCGTGTGCTCGACCATGGTGAAGACGTCGTCGGCCCACACGCCAGTGGCGTTGATGACCAGTGGCGACGAGATGGAAATGGCGGCGCCGCTCACTTCGTCGTGACAGAGCACGGAGCTCACGCGGCCGCGTTCCTGCGTGATGTTGGTGGCGCGTACGTAGGTCGCGACATCCACGTCGAAATCCAACGCCGCGGTCTTGGCCAGGGCCAGTGCGATGCGGGCGTCGTCCCCTCTCGCGTCGTAGTAGAGGAAACCCGCGACGAGCTTGTCGGCGTTCAACGTCGGCAAATATCGCAGGGCCTCCTCGCGAGAGATCTTCTTGTGACGGTGTCCGATCCGCCATCCACCACTCACGTCGTAAATGCGAAGCGCGGTCCCGTAACCTTTCACGAGCGCTCGAGAGGCAACGCCGTTCTTGCCGAATAACGGTACGAGGAAGGGGAGCGGGCGCACGAGAAAAGGGGCGTTCTCCAAAAGTCGCTGACGTTCACGAAGGTTTTCGTAGACGAGACGGAACTCCCTTTGCTGCAAGTATCGAAGCCCTCCGTGCGCCATCTTGGACGACTTCGAGCTGGTGCCACACGCGACGTCGCCAGCATCAATGAGGGCCACCTTTAGACCACGAGATGCGGCGTCGAGAGCGACACCGGCGCCGGTCATGCCCGCGCCGATGACGACGAGGTCGTAGGTTGACGCAGCCATGGACCGTAGCGCATCGTCGCGTTGGAAGGAGGCCACGGGTCAATGCTTGCACAGTGCGAGGAGTACGTTACAAGACATGGACTTCCAACTTTCAGATGAACTTGTCGGGTTGCAGCAGAGTGTGCGACGCCTCGCCCAGGAGAAAATAAAGCCAAGGGCGCGCGACATCGATACGACCGGCGTGTACCCCCAAGACCTCTTTGACGAGTTCAAGAAGGCCGACCTACTGGGACTGTGCATCCCTGAGGAATACGGTGGTTCGAGTGCCGGCATCATGGGTCTTACGTTGGCGATTGAGGAGGTCACCAAGTACTCAAATGTGCTCGGCCTGATGCTCTTGCTGACTCGTCTGCCCACCGGACCGATCATGATTGCGGGCACCGAAGAACAAAAGCTGCGGTACCTGCCCGGTATTGCCAAGGGAACGCACCGCGCGGCCTTTTGTCTCTCGGAACCGGGTGCCGGTTCGGACGTCGCTGGCATGCAGACGAGGGTTCTGGCGGACCCCGACGTATCGGGCGGCTTCATTTTGAACGGGACCAAGTGTTGGATTTCTGGCGGAATGCAAGCTGACTGGTTTGTCGTCTTCGCCAAGACCGGTGACCCGGCGTCGCGCCTGCACACGGGTATCGGCGCATTCATTGTTGACGCCGCGACGCCGGGTGTGACGCGTCCCAGGGTCGACAAGAAAATGGGCGTGAAGGGGATCGACACCGCCGAAATTGTGTTCAACGACGTGAAGGTGGCGCCCAGCCAGGTGATCGGGGGAGGTTTCGCTCTCGTCATGCAATCGCTCAACGCCATGCGGCCCATAGTGGCGGCCCGAGGACTCGGACTCGCTGAAGGCGCGTTGATGTACGCAACCGAGTACGTGAAGAATCGCGCGGCCTTTGGCAAGACGATCGCCGAGTTTCAGGGAATCCAGTGGGAGATCGCCAAGTGCGCGACCGAGATCGAGGCGGCTCGGCTTCTCACCTATCGTGCGGCGTGCCTAGCGGACGAGGGCAAGTTCACGAAGGAGTACGTGCCCATGCTTTCAATGTGCAAGTACTATGCCTCCGAAGTGGCCGTCAAGGCTTCGGGACTCGCCGTACAACTGCTCGGCGCGGCCGGGTACATGGAAGAACATCCGGTCGAGTTGTACTACCGCGATGCGGCGCAGTTACGAATTGTCGAAGGAACGAGTCAGATTCAGCTCGGGCTCATCGCCAAGGGTGTCCTCGGCCACGATCTCTGGTGGGACTAGCCAACGCGCGGGATTGACGAACCTACACTGACATCGTGAGCGGACCACTTGCCGGGTTGAAGGTTGTCGAGTTAGCGGGTATCGGCCCCAGTCCCTACGCCTGCATGCTCTTGGCCGACCTCGGCGCCGATATTTTGCGCGTCGAACGCGGCGACGCCGACGCCGACGGCGCACCGACGTGGGACGTCCTCAATCGATCGCGTCCCTCGGTTGCCATTGACCTGAAGAACCCGGCCGGTCGCGATCTCGTGCTCGAACTCTGTGAGCAGGCTGACGTCCTTATCGAGGGATTTCGGCCCGGCGTCACGGAGCGCCTCGGCCTCGGGCCCGATGAAGTCGCACAACGCAATGTCCGTCTCGTGTACGGCCGCATGACTGGTTTCGGCCAAGTAGGGCCACTGTCGCAACGTGCCGGTCACGACATCAACTACATCGCGGTCTCGGGCGCCCTCTGGCCCATGGGTCGAACGGGTGACCGTCCGGTTCCCCCGCTCAATATGGTCGGTGACTTTGGCGGCGGCGCATTGTTTCTCGTCTTCGGCGTGGTGTCCGCGGTGTTGTTGGCGCGCTCAACTGGTATTGGTCAAGTCGTTGATGCAGCCATGGTGGACGGTTCGGCATCGATGATGGCGATGACCCACGCGCTGATGAACGCCGGCCTCTGGCACGAGGAGCGTGGCACGAATCTTCTCGACAGTGGCGCCCCATTTTACGAGGTCTACGAGACGAGTGACGCGAAGTACGTGGCCGTTGGCGCAATTGAGCCCAAGTTCTACGACACCCTGGTGGGCGGACTCGGCTTGAGCCCTGATGATCTACCGGCGCAATTCGATCGGGACCAGTGGCCGGCAATGAAGGAGAGGTTCTCCGCGATTTTTCGGACGAAGTCGCGTGACGAATGGACACAAATATTTGGTGACGTCGACGCGTGTGTCACGCCGGTGCTCTCACCGCGTGAAGCGGTGTCGCATCCGTATAACACCGAGCGCAATGTCTTTAGGACGAAGGACGCCATTCAGCCACAGCCCGCCCCACGATTTTCAGTGACACCGGGATCCGTGGGGAGACCGCCCGGAAAGCCCGGTTCGGGAACGAGTGAGGGCCTTGCGAGTTGGGGTATTGACGCAGCCCGTCAAGCAACGCTGCGCGCCCAAGGAGCCTTCGGCTAAATATTGACGACGGGGCAGGTGAGGGTGCGAGTGATCCCCGGGACCTTCTGGATCGCGCCGACAATGAACTTGCCGAGGTCGTCCACACTGTCGGCTTCGCAGCGGACAATGACGTCGTAGGGGCCGGTTACTTCAAAGGACTCGAGAACGCCCGGGACGGCACGGGTGGCGAGCACCACGGTCTCGCTGGAGCCGATTTCGGACTGAATCAAGATGTAGGCCTGCACTCCCATGGGGAACCTTTCGTTGCGGGTCCCTCCATATTGCCCGATATTCGGTTCGCGACGCTAATCGTCGCGGAAGCGCTTGCCCATGTGCCACTGATGGCAGTAGTCGCATCGATACGTATCGAGCTCGGCGCCATTGAGCGTCCAGGCGAGTTGTGCCGCACTCTGCGCTTCTGCTTGAGTGCGATAGGAGTTCTTGGGCGTGCCCTCGCGAGTGAAGTGCGACGCCATTCGCCCGGGCGCGTTGTTGTGCGCGTAAGGAGGTCGACGACGTTTCATGGAACCTTGAGATTACCCATGTCGGTACTATTTGGAGCATGAGCACTCAAGTGGAAACCGAACTCGTCGTGACAACGACGCCGGAGACTGATGATGAGAATCATGAGCGCTTCACTCACATCGTCCTCGAGGGTTACACCCCTAAAGACGGCGACTTCGTCGCACTCGACAATTCGGTCATAGGCGGCATGATTAACGCCACGCCCGTGACGGCCCTCTGCGGCAAAGTGTGGGTACCGGGGCGCGATCCTCAGAAGTACCCAATTTGTCCGACGTGCAAGGAGATTGCCGAGACGCTCGGTTGGTCACTGCCGAGCGGTTGATTGGCGGGGCAACAATATCGGCCTCGTAGGCTGAACGACATGACTCGCGCCCTCGTTCTACGCCACCACCCAGAAGATCACTCCGGCCTCGTTGGCGAGGCGTTCGAAACACGGGGCTACGAAATCGATCTGCGGATGATGAACGAGTCCAGCGAATCGCCCTCACTCGATGGTTACGACGTCTTCGTAATCCTTGGATCGAAGAGCGCGGTGTACGACAAAGAGGTCGAGGCGGCGTGGTTTGGACGCGAGATGGCACTTATTGCTGAGGCGCAGCGACGTGACGTTCCGATATTCGGAATCTGCTTCGGCGCGCAGGCGCTTTGCCTCTTTCACGGTGGCGTCGTGGAACGTTCGCACGATCCCGAAATCGGTTGGTACGAGGTCGAAGAACAAAACGGCTCGGGAATATCTAGCGGTCCGTGGTTTGAATTTCACTTCGACGAATGCAAGTTGCCACAAAGTGCCGAATTGTGGGCGACGTCGCCCCGAGCGGTGCAAGCGTTCGCCGTCGGGCGCGACGTCGGAGTGCAATTCCACCCCGAGATTGATCACGTACAACTTCGCGACTGGTTCGCGAGTGGCATTGACGCAGCGCGCGAGTTCGGCGTCGACGTCGAGGCACTCATCGCCCATACGCAGCGCGAGACACCCGCCGCTCGCGAACGCGCCGACATTGATTTCGAATTCGGCCAAAAAACGCCGCTGAGTAGGCTGCCTAGGTGAGTAACGAGATAATTCCCCAATCCTTGAGCCCTGTTCGAGTTGAACGTCCGGCTACGGGTGGCGGCGTGGGACGTTTGGCCGATGGACGCGTTATCTTCGTGCGACACAGCCTGCCCGGTGAACTCGTGTCGGTCGAGGTCACCGAAACAACGTCCAAGTTTGCGCGCGGCGAAGCGGTTGAAATTCTGGAATCGAGCCCGGAACGGGTGAGGCCTCCGTGCCCTTACGCCCATCCCGGTGGCTGCGGGGGATGCGATTTGCAGCACGCCTCACCTACTGCACAGACGTCGTGGAAAACGACACTGGTCGAAGAACATCTCAAGAGAATTGGGGGTATCGAGCGGTCGATCTCCGTGCAAGGGACCCTAAGTGAGGCGAAGGGGTCGCGGACGCGACTACGCTGCGCGGTCAACGAGGATGGGCGTCTTTGTTTGCGAGTTGCGCGGTCACACGACCTCATTACGATCGATTCCTGCTGGATTGCGCACGAAGCGTTCGCGCCGGCCTTTGCGACGTCGTGGGACGGGGCCGAAGAAGTGGAGTTGCGCGCAATCGGTAGCGGTGATCCGTTCGCGGTCGTTCGACGCGAAACCGATCGTGGAACGATGTACGAAATCTGTTCGCTGCACGGCGAACCACTCGAACCCTCGACGCAGTCGCGTGTATCCATCGGCGGCCACGTCTTCTCGGTGGGAGCGCGTTCCTTCTGGCAAACTCATCGCGACGCACCGCAGCTCTTGCTCGATACCGTGCTGGCGCTTGCGGAGGCGAAGGTTGGCGACCACGTCACCGACCTTTTCTGCGGCGTCGGGCTCTTCTCGGTACCATTCGCCAAACTTGTTGGGCCTGGAGGAAGGGTGACGGCCGTTGAATCGTCGCCGTATGCGGTGCGTGACGCACGCCAAAACGCCGAGGGACTTCGTCAGATGAAGGTCCGCGAGTGGTCGGTGACGCCGCGCTCGATCAACGATGCGGTGGGCGAGGGCGACCTCGTCGTACTCGATCCGCCGCGCACGGGACTGGCCAAGGGCGTTGCCGCGACACTTATTCGGCGACGTCCGCGACGAATTGTCTACGTCTCGTGCGACGCCGCAACGTTCGCCCGAGACGTAAAACTGCTCTGCGCCGGTGGCTTCGGATTGGGAGAAGTAAAGGCTTTTGACCTCTTTCCGATGACCGAGCATGTGGAACTTGTCGCAAGCCTTGACTTCACCCCGTAGAGGGTAGAGAGTGCTTGTGAGGGCAGAAGACCTCGGCCCTCGCGAGGGGGTTGAGCATGTCGATCAAGTTGGACCATCACCACCGCGTTACTGCCCAAAAGTTATTCACGCATCCGTTATGTCACAACATACAGTGGCACGATGTCTGTTCCCTGCTCGGTCGTTTCGGAGAAGTGTACGAAACGCATCGTGGAAATTGGGCCGTCAACGTTGACGGCGAGACCCACTCGTTTGGCTCCACTCGAACTCGTGACCTCACGGAGGATCAAGTCGTCCGAGTTCGTCACTTCCTGCGTTCCCTCGGGGTGACCAAGGACCTGTTGAAAGCCGCGTAACGCACGTACCGGTACGGTGGTTGACCGTGCCCGGGAAACTCTTTGTCTTACTGCCTCCCTCGGAGGCCAAGATGCCCGGCGGCTCACGTGTCGAATGGAAGGGCTCGTTTGACGATGAGTTGGCCGAAGCTCGCTCGGTGGTACTGAACGCTCTGCTCCGAGAACTCGACTCGGCACCCGCAAAGCGCTGTGAGCTCCTTCTCAACGCCCGGGGGCCTCTGATGGAACGGGGTCTTGAGGCCGCAAAGCAACTCGCTGACGGAACTGCGCGACTTTTGCCGGCGTGGAAGCGCTACAGCGGCGTCGTGTGGTCGCACCTCGATCCAGCGACGCTGCCATTACCAGCTCGTCGACGCATGCTGATCCCATCGGCGATCTACGGAATAACGACGGGGGAGGACCGCATCGCCGACTTCCGACTGAAGATGAACATTGGCGTTGGAGCCCTCGGCACGATGGCCGCGTACTGGCGACCGCTTCTCGCGCCAGTACTGAGTCCGCGCACTCGTCGAGCCACAGTAGTGAACCTCCTTCCCAAGGAGCACGAATCGGCCATCGACCTCGACGCGCTTCGTGCAACGTGCAACCTGATTACGGTCACCTTCGTCGACGAGTCGCGAGGCGCGAGCGTCGGACATGACGCCAAGGCCACGAAGGGGGTACTGGCTCGACGACTGCTCCGCGAAGGAGTGGAGTCGCTCCCATCGTTTGAATGGCAGGGGTGGCGCGCAGACGTACGCGATGACCAGGTGCACATCATTGCGCCGCCGCTGACCTTTAAAGCTGCCCGCGAACAAGAGAAGAAGTGCCTCACGACGAGGGACTCTGACGAATGACTTGACATCGATATCAACATGATGTTATTCTGACATCATGTTGATATCGGAACTGATTGCTGGCCTTCGACAGGACTTTAAGTCACTTGGTGAACTGGGTGGATCAGAGACCGCGGCTTTAGCCGACCGTCTGAGCGCCGCCATGGAGCCGTCACTCCGCACTCACTTTCTGAGCGCCATGAACGACCTCATTCAAGAGTTCAATCTCCAAGACAGCGTGGCGCTCACGCTCAACCTTGAGGGCGATCAGGTGCGCATGGTTCGTGTCGTGCCGGCGGACAGCACCGCCGGCACCCCGACGCCGACGCCAGCCGATTACTCCGCACGAATTGCCCTCCGTCTCAGCGACGGTCTGAAAGAGGACATTGAGCACCTCGCCACCGATGTTGGATCGTCGGTCAATTCGTGGATTGTGCGCACGCTTGAACGTTCCGTGCGCACCGATCCCACCGAGTCAATGACGCACGGCACGCGGCAGCTTCGCGGCAAGGGCCGCGCGTAGGCAACGTCGTAACGAATCGCAGTATCAGCAATGCCATTCCGACAAGTGGTTGGATGCCAGTGGGGGAGATGATGAAATGAATATAAACCAGGAACGTCACGAGGTGTTCGAGGCCTCAGGTGCCATTTCAGCTCGAGTCTTCACGAGTAGCGGCGACGTCACCATCGGCGCATCTGACAGTTCGGTGATTGAAGTTACGCTCAGCGTCAGCGACCCCTCACGTCAGTATCTGTTGGACGAGGCCGAGGTCACGTTCGTGCCGAGCAAGGGAACGCTCGAAGTCCGAACGAGGACTCACGAGAGCCACAACACGATGAGGGGATTCAAGGCCGCGATTAGGCGTAACTCCTGGTTCGAATTCGGAGGATCCGATCCCGACGTCCACATTGGTCTTCCTGAAGGTTCCAGCGTCGATGTAACGACGGCGTCGGGTGACACCGAGATCATTGGCGCACTCGCCAGGGCCGGTGTGACCAGTGCGTCGGGCAATGTCTCGGTCGCCGACGAGGTGGGAGTCCTCGAGATGAAGACCGCGTCGGGTGATGTTAAAACTGCCGCCGTGCGCGAGAGCTTGACCTGTCACAGCGCCTCGGGCAACGTTCGTTGCGCGAGCGCCGGAACCACAACCAAGATTCGCACCGCTTCGGGAGAAGTGAAGTTATCGGTCGAGGTCCCGTCGGAGATCTCAGTCAGAACCGTCTCGGGCAATGTTGCAATTGCCGTAGCGCGCGGACTCGACGTCGACGTTGACGCCACGTCAATCTCGGGGCGCCTTTCGTCGACGATGCCTCTCGATTCGACGTCGGGCGACCTGAGCAAGAGCGACGCCGTCGCTATCAATGCGAAGACGGTGTCGGGCAACGTAACCGTCAGTTCCGCAAACTAGCGCATTACTTAGTGGGAGGTGTCTTCATGGCCAGCGTGCTCGTCGGGTTCGAGTTGGAAAGTCGAATGCCGCAAATCGAAGTGTCCAGCGAGGCAACTCTGGAGTTGGTCCAAGATCTTGGGCGCCAGTCCGTTGGCGAAGCAGTCATCGTCAATGACAACGTGCGCCGAAAGCGCAGGAAGGCTCGTCATGACGACCCACGCGTGCAGATCGTGGATGCCGATCACGTGCTCCACCGACAAAAAGTGATCACGGACCTCGGTGAGATCTATGCCCGGCGGAGCCGCTTCTAGGAGGACTCGTCCGGAGTCTTTCAGGAGCGACCAGGACGTTCGCACCATCAAGAGGACCACCAAAAGCGAAGCGATCGGGTCGGCCCGGCGGTAGCCAGTAGTCACAATCAACACACCCGCGATCAACGTTCCGAAGAAGGCCCAGAGATCAGTGAGCAAGTGAACCATGACACCCTTGATATTGAGACTCGATTGATTGGCTCTCGATACGAGGAGGGTGGCCATCACGTTGACCCCAATACCAGCGACGGCCACGACGATCATGGCCGGGCCGTGGACGTGCTGAGGACGAAAGAGTCGAAGTACCGCTTCCGCACCAACAACAACGGAAATTAGTAGCAACGTGATGCCGTTGGTGGCAGCCGACAAGATCTCCGCTCGCTTGAATCCGAAGGTCCATTGGGCCGACACGGGACGCAGTCCCAAACGTATGACCCAGATGGAGAGTGCCAACGCGCCAGCGTCAGTCAGCATGTGTCCGGCGTCGGCGAGCAACGTCAACGAATGAGCGATGAGGCCGACGGCGACTTCAGCGATCATGAAACAGACGATGATCGCGAGCGCCAATCCGAGCAGTTGCTGGTCGGAGGAATGATCTACCGAGTGGACGTGGTGTGAACTTGACCAGTCGCTTCGTTTCCGCGCATCGTCGTCGGTGCTGCGATGTTCTTCCATGGTTCTCCTCGTTCCACCTTGGCACAACTGAACAATGAGCTGACGCTTCGTTGGGAGTAGGTGAAGGGATCGAGCTACGAGAACGAGGCGGAGTGGCGAATCGTCCCCCTCCGGTAGAGCAGACCGCTGCGAAGAAAATACAGCGAGACCATCACGCCGAGGATGATCTCGGCCATCCACACTAATGAGAACGCGGGCAGTCGATCAACGAACTCAGTTGCCAGCGGTTCGAGGCAGAGCGCACCTCCGAGCAGGAATGCACTAAGCCACGCGCGAGTGTCGCTCCATCGAAAGCCGAGGTAACCGTAAAGCGGGGCAGTGATGACGGCGCCAAGCTCCACCGCGAGTTCGGAACGGAGTAAGGCAATGATCGGCCCCGCCCCGTGGAGGTGCACACCCTCGACGGGACTGAGCGTCATCACGAAATAGCCCACGAGTGCGGTCGCCACTGCTACGCATCCGACGACAATCGCGCGTCGGGCGCTTTTTTGCGCACACCCCACGACGAAGGGGAGCGCCAACCATGGGGCCGAAAGTAAACTGATGTCTGACAGCCACGGGTGAGCGGATCGACTTCCCAGATATTGGTCGCCAGCTCCGAAGATGAGGCCGAGAAGGGCGGCGAGCCAGGTTCTCATGAGTCGAATTCTCGCACAGGTTGAACGACGGAGTGACGTCGACGTCGACCAATCGTGACCGTCAACGAGGCGACGACGTTCGTGCGTTGGACAATCACCAAACGACCAAGCTCGTCTTCGCCGAACGAAGTTCCCACACTGGCGTTGGATGTCGTGATGATGACGCAGGGTCGTCGCGACGTGTTTAGCCCCAAACCTCGGCGGCCGTTTCGACGACGAGTCGAAGTTTGGCAATCTCCTCATCGAACGTGAGACTGTTGCCTTCGACGGTCGAAGAGAAGCCGCACTGCGGTGAGAGGCAGAGTTGGTCCAGGGGCACGAATGTTGCCGCCTCGTCGATGCGGCGTTTGAGGGCATCTTTCGATTCAAGTGCGCCACGCTTGGTCGTGACCAATCCGAGCACCACCATTTTTCCTTTAGGCACGAAGCGAAGCGGTTCGAAGCCGCCCGAACGCGCGTCGTCGTATTCGAGGAAGAATCCGTCGACGTTAAGCTCGCTGAAGAGCGCCTCCGCAACAAAGTCGTAGCCCCCTTCGGCGGCCCAATACGACTGGAAATTGCCCCGACACGAGTGAGTCGTCACCGCCATGCCTTTTGGTCGACCTTCCAGCGCGGCGTTGATTTGCTTGATGTAACGCAAGTGTTGATGGTCGGCGTCGTCACCACGTTCGGCGATCATTTGGCGCTGCGCGGGATCATTGAGGTAGGCAAGTGACGTGTCGTCCAGTTGGAGGTACGTGCAACCGAGTTCCCCTAATCGTCGGATCTCTTCGGCGTAGGCGGCACTCAGGTCGTCCCAGAACTCGTCGACCGTTGTGTAGATGGCGGGATCAATGGCCGCGGCGCCACCGCGGTAGTGCACCATACTCGGCGAGGGGATCGTCAATTTAGGAACCGCCGTCTTCGTCGCCGATTTCAGAAAAGTGAAGGCGTCAGCGAAAATCGTGTCGTCCACGCGAACCTTGTCCGAGACCTTTAGAGCGGCCGACGTGAATGACGTTGATCCTTGGGCATTCTTGAACGCGACTTGCAACTGCTCATCGGTCTTGGTAATCCCGCCCAGTTGGTAGATGAAGTCCATGTGCCACGACGTCCGACGAAACTCGCCGTCGGTCGCTGATTGGAATCCCAACTCTTCTTGCAGCGCAACTGCGTCACGAATCGCTTGGTCTTCAATCACGGCGAGAGCTTCGGCGCTCAGTCGACCAGCAACGAAGTCGCGCCGCGCCTCGAGAAGATTGGGTGGTCGAAGGAGACTGCCGACGTGGTCGGCGCGGAACGGTGGGCTTGTGCGCTGGGTCATGTTGAAGACTGTAACGGCTGCTCGCACCCGCTATCGGGTGCGCGGACGTCGCCGGTAGCGAGCACGTTGACTCACTAGAGTCCCCGCTGGCGTCGAGGGTACTGAATATGTATCTCGTTGAGCACTTCCACGTCCGCAATCATCTCAATCTTCACCACGACTCCGTTGATCACCGTGAAGTCAAAGGCCACCTTGGGTTCGCCGCCCTGTGCCCAGACGAGCCCCGCCACACCGTCGAGGAGCGCCATCCTCGCGGCCCGCGCACCACCGCAGAAACGAGTCGCGACATCAAAAGCACCATCCCTGCGCACCGGTGCGCCGATGGCAATCCCAGCCGCATCGGACACGAGTTCGGCGTCGGGACTGAGGAGCACGAGAAGTGACTCGAAATCCCCGCTCTTGGCGGCTGCGAGGAAAGCGGCGACCACGTCTCGTTGGCGTTGCGGGTCCGCACTCGGGTCATCGGCCGTGCGGACGCGACGGCGTGCGCGGCTCGCGAGCTGACGGCACGCGTCGGTAGATTTCCCGAGGATCTGCGCGATCTCGTCGAACGATACGGAGAACATGTCGTGGAGCACAAACGAAATCCGTTCGGCTGGCGACAGCATCTCGAGCACGACGAGAAGTGCACGTCCCATGGAGTCGGCCAGGACGGCCTGTTCTTCGGGTGTTGGAGCCGAGAGGTCGGCCAAATGAGCAGCGACGGGCGAATCATTGAGAGACTCTGACGAGCGGCGTTGTCGAGTGCGAAGGGCGTTGAGGCACAGTCGTGCGACGACGGTGGTCAACCACCCACCAATATTTTCGATGTCCTCGGTGCGCGCGTTCGAGAGTCGAATCCACGCCTCTTGCAGTACGTCGTCGACGTCGGCGGTATTTCCAAGGATGCGATACGCGACTGCGCGCAGGTGCGCTCGATTCTTCTCAAACTGCTCATTGATTGAGATTTCAATATTCATTTGTCACATTCTCCATGGACCCGGGGTCATACGTATTGACCAATTAGCGTCACGAAACGTGACCAGAGGAGAAATCGTGACAATTCAGATGAAGACAGTGCTCTACCCGGTGCGCGACATCGACAAGGCGAAGGCGACGTTTGCCGCTCTCTTGGGAGCGCAACCACATATCGATTCCCCCTATTATGTGGGCTTCTCTGTTGAAGGTTCCGAGATCGGACTCGTCGTCAATGGACACAGTCAGGGGATGAACGGACCCGAGCCCTACTTCGACGTGGTTGACATCACTGCGACGCTCGCTGCCCTCCAAGGAGCGGGGGCCGACATTGTGCAGCAGCCAAACGACGTTGGGGCCGGACTGCTCGTGGCGAAGATACGTGACACCGAGGGCAACACGATTGGTCTGAAACAGGTCCCCACCAGCGCATAGTGATGCACGATCTGACGTGAGATCGGGTCTCGTTGGAAAATGAGAAGCGGCCCACATGATGAGTGCGGGCCGCTTTTCGTGGAGATGCGGGGATTCGAACCCCGGTTCAAAGGCTTCTCCGTGAACATTCTCCGAGCGCAGCTAACAGAAGATTGTGGGGAACGTCGCTACTGCTAGCACCGATGGCGTTCCTTAGTTAGCTAAATTGTCCCGGCGCCACCACTAACGAGTGTTGTCGGTAAGCCCCACTTCATGACACCCGATATCTAGACCGCAGGGCTGGGTCTAGGCGGATGTTGCTACCTAAGCAGCAAGCGCAAGCGAAGGCTTGGCGTTTATTTATTTTTTCCGGCTCTTTAACGTGGTTCCGGAGACCACGGCTCGCTTCTTTCACTTCGACGACCTTTGTCGAAACCGTTCATCCCCTCGTTCAACTCCAACCGATTTGGTTGAGCTGACATTCTATCTCGCGAGACGATTATTTAGTCGGAGGGTTGTCCAGCGCCCGGATGAGGCGTCGCTCCTAGTAGCCGTACTTCTCGGTTTCACGCACGGCTCGGGCAATATCGCGGTCCGCGTCGCGCTTTGCGATGGCCTGGCGACGGTCCTGCGATTTCTTTCCCTTGGCGAGGGCGAGTTCGACTTTGGCGCGGCCATCTTTGAAGTACACCTTGAGCGGAACCATCGTGAGTGGTTCCGTCTGGGTTTCGTGTTGCCATTGGTCGAGTTGGTGGCGATGGGCGAGGAGTTTGCGCCGTCGGTCGGGATCGTGACTTCCGAAGCCGTTCGCGTACAACCACGGCGGGACGTGCATTTGGTAGAGCCAGAGTTCGTTGGCGTCGAAGCGCGCGTAACTCTCAACAATTTGAGCCTTGCCCTCGCGGAGGGATTTCACCTCTGAACCGGTGAGCATCACGCCGCACTCGAGCGTCTCGATGATCTCGTAGTCGTAGCGGGCGCGACGATTGGTGGCGACCACGCGGTCACCAGTTGTCGCCTCCAGTCGCTTCTGGGCGCGCTTCTCCTGTATCTGTTTGGCTCGAGCCACCCGCTCATCGTACTTACGTCGTTCCAAGGACTCGACACCCGCTCGGTAGGGTGGTCGCGTGTTGAGACTCGCGAGCGCCCAGCGCGAAGCCATGATTGCCACCTGTATCCGCGCCCTTCCTAACGAAGGGTGCGGCTTGATGCTCGGCACCGAGGACGAAACGGTGATCGAGATCGTGTCAAGCCCCAACGTCGCCGACTCGGCCAAGATCTACGAGATAGATAGTCGCGTCTTGCTCCAGACGTATCGTCGGGCCGACGTCGAGGGTCTTCGAGTCCTCGGCGTCTTTCATTCGCACACGCACTCTGAAGCGCGCCCCAGTCCGACCGACGTTCTAGAGGCCCCCGATCCCGATTGGCACTACGCGCTCGTGTCGTTTCGTGACCTGTCGACCGTCGTTCGTAGTTACCGCATTGTCGACGGGACGGTCAATGAAGAGGAGATCTCCCCTTAGGCTCACGTTGCCGTCGAGACTTTTAGGAGTGCTTAGGAACATGATGAATTACGCGACCGGCTATCCCGCGGTCTTTAGTCTGGTCCTCCTCGTGGTGCGGCTCTTTCTCGGACCCATGATCTTCGCCCACGGCTTTCAAAAGTACTTTCGCGGTGGCAAAATCGACGGCACGGCCGGCTGGTTCCACGGTATCGGTGTGCGTCCTGGTCGGCTCAACGCCTATCTCGCCGCCTCCACGGAGCTGGGTGTTGGCCTACTGATGACCTTCGGACTGCTCACTCCCTTCGCGTCGGCCGGACTGATCTCGCTTATGACGGTGGCCGTTGTCACGGTCCACCGTCATAACGGATTCTTTAACTTCAACAAGGGTCAAGGTGTTGAGTACAACGTGGCGGTTGCCGTGATGGCCCTTGTGCCTAGTGTCTTTGGCGCTGGTCGATACTCGCTGGACTACGCCTGGCACACACTCCACTGGTCGCCGTGGACCGATCTTTTGGTTAGTGTGGTACTCGGTCTGGGCGGAGCCGCAGGCCAATTAATTGCCTTTTATCGACCTCACGTCACCAACTAACGGGCACGCAACTGCGTTCGGCTAGTAATGTCGACTACGTAGGTCAGGAATTGACCGACCACGACGAGAGAAGAGTCATGACGGCACTAGTTCGAATTCCCACTGTCCTTCGTCCCGCCATGGGCGGCGACACCGCGGTCACCGTCGAGGGGGACACGGTGGGCGAAGTTCTGGACCACTTGACGACGTCGCACCCCGACGTCAAGAGTCAACTCCTAAACGCCGACGGTACGCTGCACCGCTTCTTGAACGTGTACGTGAACGACGACGACGTTCGTTACATCGGCGGCGTCGACGCACCGGTGTCCAACGGCGACGAGATCACGTTGCTACCTGCCGTCGCCGGCGGCACGTTGTAGTGACCCGCTACGCGTCGGTGCTCGACCTCATTGGGAGCACGCCGATCGTTGACGTCAGCGCACTCTCACCCAAGCCCAACGTCACAATTCTCGCCAAGCTCGAGGGGCGCAACCCGGCCGGTTCGGTGAAGGACCGCCTCGCACTCTCGATCATCGACGCCGCGGAGCGTGACGGACTTCTGATTCGCGGTATTCCCAATCAAGTCCTACTCGAACCGTCGTCGGGCAATACCGGCATTGCACTCGCCATGGTCTGTCGGCTTCGTGGTTACCACCTAAAGGTCGTCTTGCCATCCAACGTCTCGCCAGAGCGCCGACAACTTCTCCTCGCGTGGGGAGCGGAGATTATTGATTCGCCCGGTAGTGAGGGCTCCAATGGCGCCGTTCGCCTGGCCCACCAGTTGAGTGGCGAGAACAGCGACTGGATATTCCTTAACCAGTACGCCAATCCCGCTAATCCCGAGGCGCACTACCGCACGACTGGCCCGGAGATTCTGGCCGACGTTCCAGAGATCACTCACTTTGTGGCGGGACTTGGGACTTCGGGCACGCTGATGGGCGTCGGTCGATTTCTAAAGGAGATGAACGCCGGCATTCAGATCTGGGCCGTCGAGCCGCCGAGTGGCGAAATGGTTGACGGGCTGCGTAACCTCGACGACGGTTTTATCCCTCCAATTTTCATCGACAACCACGGTGCGGAACTTCTCGACCGAAAGGTCGTCGTGCGACCGAGGGAGTCCGTCGAGTGGACGAGGCGCTTCACCGAAGTCGGTCTCTTCGTTGGGCTCTCGTCGGGTGCGATCCTGGCCGGCGCCGTCAAATGCGCCAACACGGTCTCCGACGATGAAAGAGCCACGATCGTGACCATTGTTTGTGACGACGGGTGGAAGTACCTTTCTACTGGTGCCTGGACCGACGACATTAATGACGTCGTGGAACGCGCGAAGAAAATCATTTACTTCTGAGACTTCTTATCGTGAATGTCTTGTACCGTTGAACCGCAGCAAGTGCACAGAGGAGAACCATGTCACCACCGCGCGCCGACGGGCGCAATCCCGATCAGGCCCGAGCACTCTCGTTCGAGCGCGACTACACCGAAATGGCCGCCGGATCAGTCCTCGTGAGTTTTGGACGCACGAAGGTCCTCTGCACCGCTTCGGTAGAAGAGGACGTGCCACGATGGCTTCGTGGCACGGGGAAGGGTTGGGTCACGGCCGAATACTCCATGCTGCCTGGATCAACACCCGAGCGCGCAAGTCGTGAAGCGGCGAGGGGTAAGCAGTCCGGTCGGACCCAGGAGATTCAGCGACTTATCGGACGTTCCCTTCGAACCGTTACGCGTCTCGAGTTGTTGCCCGACGTGCAGATTACGGTTGACTGCGACGTGTTGCAAGCCGACGGGGGAACGCGCACCGCATCGATCTGTGGCGGCTACGTTGCCTTGCACGACGCGATCTCGCGCTTGGTGCAAAAGGGGGCAATTCGCGAACACGCGTTGAGCGATCTCGTGGCCGCGATTTCGGTTGGCATCATTGACGGCGTGCCAATGCTGGATTTGCCCTACGAGGAGGACTCCAGGGCTGAGACCGACATGAACGTCGTGATGACGGGGTCGGGGCGATTTGTCGAAGTGCAGGGGACGGCCGAACAGGTGGCCTTCACACGTCAAGAACTCGACGAACTGCTGGACTTGGCGGCGACGGGCATTGAGCACGTCCATGTCGCGCAACGAGCGGTGCTCGCGACGCCACCGTCACTTCGTTCTTTGTGACGCAGTTCGTACTCGCCACGGCGAATCCCCATAAAACCGAAGAGATGCGCGCGGTACTGGGCGCCCTCGATATTGGTCTCTTGCCACGACCGAGTAACGTGCCCGACGTCGACGAGACTGGCAAGTCGCTCGAAGAGAATGCACTGCTCAAGGCGAGAGCACTGGTTGACGCAACCGGCCATGCCGCCGTCGCTGACGACACGGGGCTCTTCGTCGACGCGCTGGACGGTCGCCCAGGTGTGCGCAGTGCGCGCTTCGCGGGCGAAGACGCGAGTTACGACGACAACGTCACCAAACTCCTCAGTGAACTGGCGAGCGTGGGTCCCAACCAGCGCACTGCGCGGTTTCTCTCCGTTGTGGCGGTCGCGTATCCCGACGGCTCGAGTTTCTGCGTGGAGGGAGTGCTCGAGGGTGTCATCACGAACGCCCGCGCTGGTGATCAGGGCTTTGGCTACGATCCGGTCTTCGCGCCACTCGAATCGCACGGTCGGACCCTGGCCGAGATGACACCAGCGGAGAAGAACGAGGTCTCCCACCGTGGTCGAGCGCTCCGAACACTTGCCGAAGAACTTGTGAAGAGATAAGTCCGTTCACGCAGAGTTCGCCCTTAGTCTGGAAATGTGAATGACCAAGAGCTTGCGATTTTCCCTCTGGGCATGGTTATTTTTCCTCACCAAGTCGTCGGACTCTGCGTCTTTGAACCTCGATTCCACCGGATGCTCAACGATATTGAAGTGCACCAACAGTTCGGTACTTGTCTCATCGCCAGGGGCTCAGACACCGGTGGCTTCGACGAGAGATCGTCCGTTGGCACCATGATGCAAATCCTCGGTGCTCAGTCATTGCCGAACGGGCAAACACTGTTGATGGCCGTTGGTCTCGAATGCTTTGAAGTGGCCGAGTGGCTGGACGACGCGCCGTACCCTCGAGCGCTGGTGAAGGATCGATGTTGTGACGAGGAGCGCGTACTCGAACCGTTGTTAAAGACGACTGAATCGGCCGTGCGTGCGGCGCTCCAGAGTGAACTGTTCGCCGACGAGTGTCTCCAGTCGAACTGTGAGATGGACGTCGATCCGTGGGTGCGTAGTTGGCAATTGTGCTCGATGACGCCGATGTCGACGCTGGACCAATTCAAGGTTTTGGGACTGAGCAGTCCCAATGAACGGCTGCGACTCGTCGCCGAGATTTGTTGTGAGCGATACGGCGATTACCAGCGGATGGTCGCAATCGACGCAACACCGAGCTCGTTCTTTTAGCGAACGTCCAAGAGGTCGACCACAAAGATCAGCGTCTCGCCGGGTGCTATTACGCCGCCGGCACCTTGTTGGCCGTAGCCGAGGTGGGCCGGGATGACGAGTCGACGTCGACCGCCGACCTTCATCCCGTCGACACCTTGATCCCATCCCTTGATGACGCGACCGGCACCGAGCGGGAAGACGAATTCGTCACCGCGATTCCACGACGCGTCGAACTCTTCACCGCTGGTGACGCCGACGCCGACGTAGTGCACGGACACCGTAGTGCCGGGCCTGGCCACGGCTCCGGTCCCCACGACGAGGTCTTCGATAAGAAGATCATCGGGGGCGGGGCCGAAATGCGGATCTACGAGTGGTTTCTCTGCCATGGTGCGAAATCGTACTAGCGACGCTCTCGTCCACCGCCGACAACGCGAACGTTGCGGGCTTCGCGGCCCTTGGGGCCGCTCGCCTCTTCGAAGGTGATCTTCTGACCTTGGGCGAGTGACTTGAAACCGTCGCCCACAATGTTGGAGAAGTGAATGAAGAGGTCGTCGCCCTTGTCGTCGCTCGCGAATCCGAAACCCTTGGAGTCGTTGAAGAAACTGACGACCGCTTCGTTACCTCGATTCGTGGTGCCACGACCAGCGAATCGCGGCTCGCGCGAACTGGACCGATCCGGTCGAGGTGCGCGTTCGGTGAAGGCGCGATCGCTTCGTGGTGCGCGCTCCGAGCGCTCCGGACGCGGTGCGCGGTCATTGAACGATCGCTCGGTGCGCGCACCACGCTCGGCGGTGCCTCGTTCGGGACGCTGGGTTCGCTCAGCGAAGCTTCGTTCACTGCGCGGAGCGTGATCGGAACTGCTGCGCTCTGGTCGAGGACGGTCTGAGAAACCGCGCTCGGTGCGAGTACTTCGCTCGAAGTTTCGCGGTCCACGCTCGTGGGCGCGAGGAGTCGAACGCTCGGAACGGCCTTTACCTCCGCGATCGTCCAGACGTTCAGCGGCGACGGCGTCATCAACGGCGCCGAGCCGAATTGGCTGGGCGTCTTCTCGAAGTTCAATTGACGCCGCGAGTCCGAGGGCCTTCTGCAGGCGCCTCACTTGTCCAATGACGTCTTCGCCGACGAGGGAGATGACGGCACCTGTGGCTCCAGCACGTCCGGTGCGGCCGGACCGGTGCAAGTAGTCGGTCGCCTGCGCCGGTGGGTCGTAGTGGATGACGACGGGCAAGGCTTCGATGTGAATACCTCGAGCGGCCACATCAGTCGCCACGAGGACACGGATCTGGCCGTTCTTGACACTGCGAAGAGCTCGCTCGCGCTGCGCCTGGGTGCGGTCACCGTGAAGGGGAACGGCTGAAATACCGCGCTCTTCTAATTGGCGGGCCAGTCGGTCTGCGCCGTGCTTGGTGCGGGTGAAAACCAGTGCGCGATCGTACTCTTCGACGATGTCGGCGGTGTACTGAGGGCGCTGGTCGCGAGGCACACGCCAGAAGTAGTGATCGACGTCGCTCGGGGCTTCGTCACCTACCACGTCGTGGATGGCGGCGTCGTGTGTGAACTCTTTAACGAGGGACTTAACGTCTGGCCCCATAGTCGCCGAGAACAGCATGACGTGACGGTCACGAGGCGTGGCGCCGACGATTCGTCGAACGCAGGGCAAGAAGCCCATATCGGCCATGCGGTCGGCTTCGTCAACGACGACAGTCGCGACTGAAGAGAGGTCGAGGGCACCCTGTTCGAGCATGTCCTCTAAGCGACCGGGACAGGCGACGACGACGTCGACACCGAAGTTCAGGGCTTTTCTGGCGACGTTGTACGAGGTGCCGCCGTAGATGCAGATCACGCGACGACCACGGTCGTCGGTTAATTGACCTAACTCCTTTTGGACCTGAGCGGCCAGTTCGCGCGTCGGTACGAGTACTAGGGCCACGGGCTTGCGCGGACGGGCTTTGGTGAGTCGCGCCATGAGGGGGAGACCGAACGCGAGGGTTTTTCCCGAGCCGGTGACGGCTTTACCTACCACGTCGCGGCCGGCCAAAGCGTCGGGAATAGCGGCCTCTTGGATGGGGAACGCCTCTGTAATCCCGCGGGCCTTGAGATGTTCAACAAGGTTTGACGGCACGCCGAGCGCGTCGAAGGACATGGACATATAACTCCTACAAGTTGAGATGAGCCCAACTCGAGGTTTTACAGTCGAATCGGTCTCCACCGCGATGTGCGGCGAAACAGTCCCTCAAGTGTAGCAGATGATCGCTCTGCGGACGCACCGACGCATTGAGATCTGAGTGCGGGCGGAGGGACTCGAACCCACACTCCGAAGAACTGGTACCTAAAACCAGCGCGTCTGCCAATTCCGCCACGCCCGCATGCGTGACCATTGTAGGCCCCACATCGCGGTGTTCGGATTCGCGGACATTAGATTAGTGAGCATGAGTATCTCCAATATGGCCGAAGGATTCGGCGCAAATGACCTAAATCAGCGACTCCTCCGCGAGCGCATTGTCTTCCTCGGCTCCGAGGTGAACGACGAGTCGGCGAACCGGATTTGCGCCGAGCTCTTGTTGCTCGATGCCGAGGATAGCGACCGTGATATCAGTCTTTACATCAACTCTCCCGGCGGTTCCGTGACCGACGGTCTCGCCATCTACGACACGATGCAGTACGTGAACGCGGACGTGCGCACCATCAGCATTGGCATGGCCGCGTCGATGGGACAGTTCCTTCTGTGCTCGGGCGCTCCGGGCAAGCGATTCTCGCTGCCGAGCAGTCGTATTCTTATGCACCAACCTCTCATGGGCGGCATGCAAGGTCAGGCGTCGGACATCGCGATCCAGGCGGAGCAGATTGTCTTCATGAAGCGTCAGTTGGCCGAGCGCATTGCGTTCCACACCGGCAAGCCCGTCGAGCAGATTGTCGCCGACTCGGACCGCAACCGATGGTTCACCGCGCAAGAGGCGTTGGAGTACGGCTTCATTGACGCCGTCATCGAACATTCGGCTGTTCGCATCGGCGCCTAGTGAGCGACGGCTCGTCGGCGCGAGTCGAACGACGTTCCTTAGAGGACGCCAACTTTCGTGTGGTCAGTGCGCGTGACACCCTGGTTACGAGGCTTCGCAATCTCTGGAACCGCCGTGAACTTCTGTCCAGCCTGATCAGGTCGGATATTCGGATCAAGTACAAGAACTCGGCGTTGGGCATCGTCTGGTCGATGTTGACGCCGACACTCTTCCTCGCTATCTACTGGTTGGTCTTCGCCAAGGTCTTGAAGAATGGCGTTCCGAACTTCGTGGTCTATCTCTTTGCCGGGATGATCGTTTGGAACATGTTCAACACGTCGCTCAGCACCGCGACCGGGGTCATCGTTGTTCGGTCCGGTCTCGTGAAGAAGGTCTCGTTTCCCCGTGAGATTTTGGCGCTCGCCAGCGTGGGGTCGGCGACGTTCTACTTTTTCATCCAGCTGTTGGTCTTCGGTCTCTACTTGCTCATCGTCCGACACTCTCCGGATTACGCCTACTTCTGGTTGCTGCCGATCGCGTTTCTCGCGCTGTACTTCTTCGCCGCCGCGCTCGCCATCGTCATGTCGGCCATCACCGTCTACATGCGCGACATGGAGCATTTCATCCTTATCATCCTGCAGTTGTGGTTCTTCATGTCGCCAGTCGTTTACTCCTACGAGCACTCGGTCGCTCCCCAACTCCACGCCCACGGGTTGGCGTGGCTCTACTTCTTAAATCCCATTACGTTGATTATGCTGACGTTTCAGCGCGCGTTCTACGTGTCACCGGTGGTGCATTCATCGGTGCCCACGGTGGTCGGAGGTCACGTCTTCCCACTTATCAACGTGCTGCCGTCGTGGCCGATGTCGACGTATTTCTACCTCGACATCTCTTTGCTCGGCATCATGATTGCGCTCTTCCTCTTGGCGGAAGTCATCTTCGGTCGACTCCAGGGCAACTTCGAGTCAGAGTTGTAATGGCGACCGTCATCAAAGTTGAGAGAATCTCTAAGACATTCAAGATTCACCACGAGCGCCACCAGTCGCTCAAAGAGCGGCTTCTTCATCCGAGGTCCGGTTCGACCGAGGTCTTTGACGCTCTAGCCGACATCAATTTCACCGTGGACACCAATGAAACGGTCGGCCTCGTGGGTCACAATGGATCGGGTAAGTCGACGTTGCTCAAGTGCATCTGCGGCGTGCTCCAGCCGACCTCGGGACAGATTCATATTCGTGGCAGCTTGGCGGCGCTGCTCGAACTCGGCGCGGGCTTTCAACCCGAACTCTCCGGACGCGACAACGTCTACCTTTACGGCGCCATGCTCGGCTTCTCCAAGAAGATGGTGGATGGCATTTTCGACAGTGTCGTTGACTTCAGCGAGATCGAACAGTTCATCGATACCCAGGTGAAGTTTTATTCCAGCGGTATGTACGTGCGACTAGCCTTCGCCGTCGCAGTGAACGTTGATCCCGACATTCTCGTCGTCGACGAAGTCCTGGCGGTTGGCGATGAGCGTTTCCAAGCCAAGTGCATTGACCGTATTCGGACGTTTCAAGATGAAGGGCGCTCGATTCTCTTCGTCACTCATAACGCCGACCAGGTTCGCTCAATCTGCGACCGCGCCATCGTGCTCGATGGTGGTCACATGATTGCCGACGGTCCGACGCACGAGTCGCTGCGAATTTTCCGAGAACACCTCATGGGTACCGCCCAAGAGCACGATCGCAGCGGACTGTTGGCGTCGATTTCGATTGACTCCATCACCACGCCCTCAGGGTCGTTCGACGTGCGTAGTGGCGCGGGTATGCACTTCGACGTGAACATCACGTCGCAAAATGCCTACAGCGGGAACTTCATTATGGAGATCTTCACCAGAAAAGGTCTGCTGATTAGTCGCAGTGATGCCAAGGGCTCACCGGTCAATCTGACGCCGGGAGGAAACTGCGTCGGTATCGATCTCGCACAGATTCCTCTTTTGGACGGGATTTATGACATCAACGTTGGTGTCGTCGATCCGCACGGCAACACGGTCATTGCGTGGCGCGAGCAGGCGGCGTCAATCCAGGTGACGTACGACGGTCGTGAAGGCGGGCTCGTCGAATTGGGCGCGACAATCAACCAGCAGTAGATCTCGATTGGCCCGACGTCTCGCCCTTCAGACGTGGGAACCTGCGAAGTGAGCCGAGCCATCCGAGTTTGCCGACGTCGAAAGGGTACGTGGCACCACTCAACATCCGTCGGTCGCCGCGCGAGTTGCCGTAGGCGTAGATGATCGGAGGCGTGGCGTAGTCACGTTCTTTGATCCATTCGGTTAGTCGTCGCATCTTCTCCGTGCCGCGGCAATTTTTTCCGAGGTAACCGCCCGTTAGTCGCCCGACTGGATCGACGGCGAGACGGGTTCCAAGACCACCCGTAGCGTTCAGCAACTCTGACATCACGTCAACGTAGATCTGGGGCGACGCCGACACGACGACGACGTCGTGACCCTGGTCACGGTGCCAGTGGAGCCGATCAATGAGTTCGGCTCGACCCTCTCGTGCCAGATGCTCGGTTGCGAAGTTGCGCGACGTCTCTCGCACGTCAGCGAGGTCGGTACCGGCGAGCAGTTTCTGAAACAGTCGTTCCTTGGCGCTGTCGGCCCAACGGCTGCTGCGGATCGCGCCTACTGCGAGAGGCCCCAGAAGGCTCAATACCGCACGACGCGCGGGGCCGGCGCCGGCGACTCGCTGCAACCACGGGTATACGCTTCCGCCCTCGGTGAGCGTGCCGTCGAGGTCGAAGGCGGCCACGACGGGAGCGTTGGAATCGGTCACTCGAACAGTTTCACAGTCTTAGTGAACGTCACGTTTCTTATTTCCTACAAATCCGCAAGGTATTGGCAACAATCAGATGGCAACCGCTAAGGTTTGTCCCGTTAGTCAAGGGACTGACATCTTGCAGGCAAGGAGCAACATCATGGCGATCCGACTCGGCGACGAGGCCCCCGATTTTACGGCGGAGACCACCGAAGGCACCATCAATTTTCACGAATGGCTGGGCGACAGCTGGGGGATTCTCTTTTCGCACCCCAAAGACTTCACGCCCGTGTGCACGACCGAGCTTGGCGGATTCGCCGCACGCAAGGCCGACTTTGACAAACGCAACACCAAATTGATTGCCATCTCAGTTGACGACGTTGAGTCCCACCAACGTTGGAAGAGCGATATTGGCGAGACTCAGGGCACGGAGCTCAATTTCCCGATCATTGGCGATGAAAACCACCGGGTTGCTGATCTCTACGACATGATTCACCCGAACGCGAGCGACTCAATGACCGTGCGCAGCGTCTTCATTGTGGACCCCAACAAGAAGGTCAAGTTGACTCTCACCTACCCGGCGGCCACCGGACGAAACGTGGACGAGATTGTTCGCGTACTCGACTCGCTGCAGCTCTCGGCGAAGTTCCCGGTCGCGACGCCCGTAAACTGGAAGGACGGCGACGACGTCATTATTGCTAACTCGCTGAACGACGAGGACGCAGAGAAGAAATTCCCCAAGGGATTTCGCAAGGTGAAGGATTACTTGCGCTACGCCGCACAGCCCAATAACTAAATACCGCACGTTCACGACGCGGTCACCACGCGGTGGCCGCGTCGTTACGTACCCGTAGAGTGAGTGGATTACGAGGAGTCATATGTCCAGTCCAGCCACGTTTACGTACGCGAAGCAAACGGTGAACCGCCTCGGTTATGGCGCCATGCGCATCACTGGAGAAGGAATCTGGGGTTACCCCACTGACCGAAACGAATGCCTAGGGGTCCTTCGACGGGCGGTGGAATTGGGCGTCAACCTGATTGACACCGCGGACTCCTACGGCCCTTACGTCTCCGAAGAGTTGATCAAAGAGGCCATCCATCCCTACGGCGATGTGAAGATCGCGACGAAGGCCGGTTTCCTTCGTACCGGTCCAAATGCCTGGACCGAGTGCGGCATACCCGAGTACTTACGTCAAGAGTGCGAGATGTCCCTCCGGCGACTCGGCCAGGAGTCAATCGATCTCTTTCAACTGCACCGTATTGACCCGAACGTATCGGCCGATGACCAGTTCGGACTACTAAGGGAACTGCTCGACGAGGGAAAGGTGCAAGCGATTGGCCTCTCGGAGGTTTCTGTTGACGACATCGTGGCCGCGAGGAAGATTGTGCCGATATCGACGGTCCAGAATCTCTACAACGTGACGAACCGCAAAAGCGAGGATGTTCTCAACTACTGCGAACACGAGGGCATTGGGTTCATTCCTTGGTACCCGGTTGCGGCCGGCAGGCTGGCACGAAGCGGCGGTCCACTCGACGCATTGGCGACGAAGAACGGCGTCACCGTTGGTCAGTTGTCGCTCGCGTGGCTGATGCACCGCTCGCCGGTCATGTTGCCGATTCCTGGGACCTCCAAAGTTGCGCACCTGGTGGAGAACTGTGCCGCGAAGGACGTTGTCTTAGGCGCCGAGACCGTGAGTGCGGTCTCGGCCCTTGTCAATTAGTTGGCGCGTTGAACCTGTTCCACGAGCGACGTTCGTAGGTCGCGCTTCAGGACCTTGCCTTGTGGATTGCGCGGAAGTGGCTCGGCGCGGAAGA
>CAJDUS010000031.1_pt1 | contig 29803 bp, 27 predicted proteins | sample 7390831 | NCBI WGS metagenome assembly CAJDUS01 (sample SAMEA7055684, study PRJEB34461) | soil metagenome | biome: terrestrial ecosystem; feature: Peninsula; material: soil | place: Antarctica | collected 2016
CGCGAGGATGGCGTCTACGTAGTCCCCCTCGGCTGCCTGGGACCTTGAACCGAGGTGCCCACCACGACCGAACTCGCTGACGCAGTTCTCCCGCTGATTCGAACCCGTGCTGACCTGCACCGCTGGAGCGCCGCCAATGAGCACGGACACCGCATGCACCGTGCGGTGGACATTCTCGAGGCCGCTTTTGACACGCGTGACCCCGCCGACGTCTTCGCCGTGACCTCTGCAGCGCTCGCTAGCGCTATCACGATCATTGTTCGCGCTGACGACTCCAGTGGCGTCATTGGTGACGCTTGCCGTCGCCTTCTGGGACTTCATCCCGTGGCGGCGGCGCGAGCGAGTGCACCCGCCGCGCCGTTGGTGAAGTGGATGATCACCTTTCAGTTCTACGGCAAGGTCGATTACTTCGAACTGGACCCCGTCGCGTATTCGCCGGCGTTGGGCGAGGCGGGTATGGTGCTCTACCGCACAAGTCTCGATGATATTGCCAATCAACGTGGACCAAAACCCCGAGACGACCAACGCTGGTCGGCGCCTGACTCGCACATCCGATGGGTGCTGGACTGGAACGAGTGCCGACTCGCCGTCTTTGACCGTGACGTTGAAGCAATCGTACGGACTCACGCCCGCGACCAGAAAGTCGCGGCGTGGCTTCACCATACGGCCCGCGCGTTCGAAGAGATTGATCAGATCAGTCTCGCCATCGAGTGGGCTCAACGAGCCGCTGACTTCGATGGTGGACACCAGGCGGAGAAAGCGGCCGACGACTGGTGTCGGCTTCTCTCTGAACATCGACCGAGTGAGTTGATTGACGCCCAACTCGTGGTGTTGGGTCGCTGGCCAACCGCTGCGCACGCCGGAACCCTCTACCAAACTGCCGGCGAGTCCTGGGATGAGTACCGTGAGGAAGTGATGGGCACGCTGTCGCGACGTCCCCCGGAGGTAGTATCTTTTGCGCTCTCATGGCTCCAGGACGTTCGACTGGCATGGGGACTGGCGCACTCACTCGGTCTGGTTGATGATCGCCAGTGGGCGACTTTGGCGAAGTCGTACGAGAAAGTAGACCCTCTCGCAGTCTTGCCCGTCATGAACCGATTGGTCAGGGTCGACCTCGCTGAAGCCAAGGCGCAGCACTATCGCTTAGCGGCGCGACGGCTGAAGAGGATGCGTCAACTGAGTGCTGGTTCAACAGAGGCGATCACGGTTGATGATTTCGTCGCGGAACTTCGCGAGACCTATCGTCTTCGTCCCAGGCTCCAGCAGGAGTTCGACCACGCCGGACTGCCGTGAGCCGCTCTGTCTTCGCTGGGACCCAAGTACTGAACGGGTGTTGACCACGAGTATGCCCGAGGAAAGAAATCATCCAGGTTGCTTACATTGTGCAAGGGGTCTACGGAAGCACCGCCAATTATAATGACTCTGACCAGGTCTTAATCGGTGGAGGTAAGGAGATTCGAACTCCTGACCCCTTGCATGCCATCTGTCGCTGACGTTTCCGCTGCCGCTCGATGTTGTTTAATTATGCCACAAATTCAGCGTTTCTGTTCCAATGAAGTTTGCAGGCGTCCGTCCGTTTCCAGCGGCGTTGCTTACACGGTTGCTTACATGGATTAATTGAGCAGCGTGAATCGACGTCTCACTTAGATTTTCGTCCGGCAGGATTATGTCAATTCTTAGTTGGCGAACGAGTGACCGTTATGTAGGAGCAAGAGGATGGAGTGCGTATGAGAGGACCCATGGGATAAGAATCGGGGGCGTGCGAACCTAAGCGATCACACTTTTGCGACCGTGCGCAACAAATGGTGGTGGACCGACCGGGTGTCCGAAACGGTGAAGGTCAGCCGATGGCGAGCCCGCTGCGAATGGTGACGTAGGAGGCAACCGCGACCACGAGAACAATGAAGCCCTGATTTAGTCGACGCACCGGCACGCGGGTGGTGATGTGATTGCCAATCACGGCGGCACCCATGGCACTTGCGGCGAAGGGCCACAAGATGTGCGGGGCAACGCCGTGTACGCCGCCACGTTCCAGGATCGCAATGACGCTGCTCGTCGCAATGACGAGCAGCGAAGTGCCGACCGCTTCCGCGAGTGCGAGTCCGAGCGCGAGAACAAGACTCGGCACCACTATGAAGCCACCTCCTACCCCCAAGAATCCCGTCAGGAATCCGACGCCGATTCCGACGCAACTCACGAGTATCGGACGCGTTTTAGGCGCGGTTGCTCGCTCCCAATTGATGGTCACTGCTGTCTCAATCATTCGCGCCGTACTGTAACCTCCTGGTGCAATTTCTGCGGCCGTGTTGTGACGATTTACCCGGTTCGTCGTGGCTCCGGACTTGCGGTCACGTCCAAGCATGGCTACGGCGACCACGAACATGAGCATCGCGAAGATTAAAAGGAGAACGTCCGGATCGATCCTTTTGTTGAGGGCCGTGCCCCCAAGTGAGCCGAAGATGCTGATGACTGCAACGCTCGCGCCGGTAGCCCAGCGCACGCGGCCGGCGCGAGCGTGCGCGAGCATTCCCATGAGAGCGCTGAGGCCAACGATGAGTAACGAGGCGCCCGTTGCGTCCTTGGCGCTCACCCCGAGTACGTACACCAGCGCCGGGACCGTGAGAATGGAGCCGCCTCCACCGAGTGAGCCGAGCGATAGGCCGATTGCCACCCCGAGAATGATCGAAAGGAGTAAATCCAGGCTCATCGGACCCAAAACGTGCGAGCGGGGTCGACGCGGTAAATGACACTGAGGAAGAATGGGACTCGTGACATCAACTTGCCTCCACCTCGACAGTCATCCGAATATCCCAATGATGGTACATTATGATTCCGAGCTGCACCGTTAGGCTTCAACAACAGCGGAGAATCCAAAAGTGGATAACGTCGCAAGAATCACTGCCCTGGACCGTGAGAGTCCGCTGCCGCTATGGGCGCAGCTTTACGACGACCTTTCATCGAGACTTGCCGCGGGTGAGTTCGAGCGCGATTTCCTCTCAGAGATGGACGTAGCCGTCGAGTACGCGGTTAGCCGCAACACGGTGCGCGAGGCCATGCGTCGCTTGCGTGACAACGGGGTTGTCGTCGCCGAACGTGGCCGCCGGCCCCGTTTGGCTGTGGCCACCCAGATTGAGCAGCCGCTGGGCGCGATTTACAGCCTCTTCGCCTCGGTGGAAGCCGCCGGATTGGAACAGGAGAGTGTCGTGCTCGCGTGCGAACTTTGCGTGGACGAATTGGTCGCCGCTCAACTGAACCTTCCGGCGTCAGCAACACTTTTCTACTTAGTGCGACTCCGGCTGGCGGGGGGCGAGCCGCTCGCGCTAGACCGCGTGTGGATGCCGGGTGAGATCGGCACCGCGCTTTTGGACGTCGACTTCTCTCACACGGCACTCTACGACGAGCTCTACAGTCGCACGGGTCTGCGCCTGACTTTGGGGCGCGAGCGAATTCGCGCCGTCGTGCCCCACGACGAGGACCGGGCCTTGCTGGAAATGGGACCGCTCGGAGCAGCACTGGCCGTCGATCGGTTGGCCAAAGTGCACGACGACCCGATCGAATGGCGTCACACGTTGATTCGTGGCGATCGATACAGCCTTGTTGCTGAGTTTTCTGCCCGCGTGGGCTACCAGTCCAACCTGACCAAGATGTCGTTTTTCTCCCCAGATCTCTCGCCAGAATTCAACCACTGATCGCTTGTTGTGGCCGTGAGGCCCGAACGTGGTCGCAGTGCCTGATCTTGTATGACTGAAGCGAAAGTGATTTTGTGTTTGAGATTTAGTCCTTAACGATTGGTCGTGCGTACGAGGAAATCGCTCCATTATCAGTAACACGCGCACATGAGAGGCGCGCCATGAGATTGCTTGGAAGTCCCACTCACGTGGGACTTCTGCGGATGGGTCGTGTCCACGACTTTTCGATTGAATCTCGAAGCAAGATTCTCCTGAACCTGGAATTTCAATTCACCGTGTTTCATATTCCGCGTCTTGAGACGGAAGTGCCGTGATCTACCAACGACCAGGGAGTAGGTCTTTGCATTCAACCCTGTTCCTCGTTTGATTGTTCGCCAAAGCGGCTGTACTCGCAACGTGCCACTGTTTCCTTTGGAGGCTGTCGCGTGTGCTCGGCAGCCCGAAGCGTCAGACCATCAAGTTCCGAATTCTTGAATCCAGTCGAAGTTTTGATCAGACGTCGCCGATGGAAAGTACTCAAGCCCGATCATGCCGCAGTACCCCGAAGCCCGTAGTTCGTCCAACCACCGTTGAAGGGGGAGATTCCCCGTTCCCGGTTCTCCCCGGCCAGGTGCGTCAGCAATTTGCACATGCCCAATCAGCGAGCCATAGCGCTTAATCACATTAGAGACGTCGTCGTTTAACGATAAGTGGTAAAGGTCCGCGAGCAGGCGGACGTTGGTGGATGACCCAGTCCGTTGTAAGCCTTCGATGACATCGACGGCATCTCGGGCCGTTAAGAGGGGATAACTCACAATTCCGCTAAGGGGCTCGAGCACAATCTGTGCTCCGGTCGACTCCGTGAACTCTTCCAATGTCGCTAAGCGTTCGAGTGCGACCTCGTCTTGACGGCGCGGCGAATAGCTGTTCAGGCGATTCCCATAAAGGGCATTGAAGGTACGACATTCCGTCATCGCTGCGATGACTTTCACGGCCTCGAGGTTCTCTTGGAACTCCGATTCGCGATCGGGCGACGAGAGGATGCCGCGTTCGCCCGCTGCCAAGTCGCCGCCAAACAGATTCAAGCTCGCTAATGCGACGTTGGCAGCGTGGAGAGATTCGACGAACTCTTCGACCGCGTTCAACGCGGGAACGGCGGTCGCGAAGGGCCACCAGAACTCGACTGCTGAGAATCCCATGTTGCCGGCGGCGGCCGGTCGGTCGAGTAAGGGTAGCTCGGTGAAGATGATTGAGCAGTTGACGGACAGATGGAAACAGTCGGGTATTGTCACTTCCCCTGGCCCGGGCCGACCGTGGAGAGGTCGTCGACGATTTGAATCATGGCCGAGTGGTCAAGGTCACCGTCACCGCGCGCGACCAGTGACCCGACTATCCGAGCGACCAGAGATCCGAGCAGGAGGGTAACTCCCTTGTCTCGGGCCGCCGCCTCGACGATGCCGAGATCCTTGTGGAAGAGATTCAGCCGGGCGCCTGGAGCGAAGGACCGGTCGAGCATGTTCGCAGACTTGTGCTGCATCACGGTGCTGCCGGCGAGTCCACCCTCGAGGGCCGCTATGGCCGGACCCATCTCCACGCCATGGGATTCTAGGAACACGATTGCTTCGGCCAAACCTTGCATATTGGCTGCGACAATAAGTTGGTTAGCCGCTTTGACTGTCTGGCCCGAGCCCGGTGATGTGCCAACGTGGACGATAGTCCGTCCCATGGCCTCGAAGTACGGCGTGGCCCTCTCGAACGCGTCCGCGGAACCACCGATCATGATTGACAGTGATGCGTCAACGGCACCGAACTCGCCACCGCTGACGGGTGCATCGAGAACGTCAATGCCGAGACTTGCGCCATGTCTGGCGATACGGGCGGCGACGACGGGTGGGATGGTACTCATGTCGATGAATAGAGCTCCGGGCGCGGCGTGGGCGAAGACCCCGTCGTTGCCAAAGACAACCGACTCCACGACGGAGGAGTCGGGGAGCATCGTAATCACGACGTCACACAGGCGTGCGATCTCTGCCACTGATGTTGCCGCAGTGATGCCAAGATCAGTTAGTGCCGCGACCGAGGTCGGGGTTCGGCTGAAAGCGGTGACCTGGAAACCGGCTCGTGCGAGATTCGACGCCATCGGCGCTCCCATTATGCCAAGACCGATGAATCCGACTCCTGCCATCTCGTGGCCCTCCTGCTTCTGGGATGAATAAGAACTTGCCGCATTGAAGGCGCTATTGCTTTCTCGCCCAAAGTTACTTGAACACTGCAGGTAAACGAACCCAGCCAATTGTCCAGGATGCGAAGCGCGATCGACGAGTACGTCCAGGACGAAGGTCCGCGACGCCGTGGGCTCTCGTTCGGATCGACGACGGATTGGAATTGTCCTCAAGCTGGAAACTCCGCACACTTATGTAGCAATCGACGAGAATTGAACGCTCCGCTTCCTCGACGTGTGCAGATCGCCCGGTGATGATGAAGTCCATCTAGCTAGTAGTGGGCACGTGAGCGGACAACACGTCAGCGGGTCAAGCCCGCCGAGAAGACCGGCCCATTGCAACCGCGCCATGGTCACGAAAGACCAGTGAACTCGCGTCCGATGTAACCCAACGGATAGTCAATCTCACCTGGAGCACCTCGAGCTGGATGCGGCAATCAGTTAAATGAGGTGGCGCTGCCCGTTGTCACATGCACCTTGGTGGGCGAATAGGACTTGGAACTGCCGCGGTTTCTTCTTGCGACCATTCGACATTTGTTGCTCAGTCAAAAAGTTCTATGAGGTTGAGCTAATCAAGTACAGCGAGTTTGAATCGGTCCACAATCCGAGGCAGTAATTAATGGTGCGCTTAACATGGTTTTGTCTTACTCATACCGTTGTCGTTGGCGCAGGCTACGACAGTTGCATGAACATCTTCTCGACGATTCCCACTGACAACCCACCAACTTCAGCCTGCTCTGGTTGTTCGATACAAAACGTGAGGCCGGCGGCAACCAACTGGAAGGCCGCTTGTTCGAGTGCTTTGTTTGCGGCTGACATCTGACGGACAACGTCGACGCATTCACGGTGGTCGTCAATCATTCTGTCGACACCTTCAAGTTGCCCGATGATGCGGTGAAGACGTCGTTTGGTAGATGCGAGGACATCCTCTGATAACTGCATGAAACTCCCCTTAATTTAGGTGGGTCAAGTCATGATTTCACATCATATTTGAACTCATTGCACTTCGCTTGGAATCATCGCACCCATCAAGCGGTTCGACGCTTGAAATGTGATCATCCCTACCTATTCGCCGAGTCAGTGCGGAGAAAGTTTGATACTACGCGCCAGCTAAATGGTTGACAGTGAATCGAAGCGGTACTAACTTTCCATATACCTGGGGGTGTATCACGGCGTCAGGACTCCACTGTTTCGTGGGCTAGTAGAAGTAAGGGTAATAATGCAAGAGCGACTTCCGGCGATGAGAGTACTTGATTGCGCCCATGATGCGATTGCCGCAGGGGCCAAGTTGGTACCGGTTTACGGATCGCCAGTTCTGGTGATGCCTGAGCACGTGCAAATCGCAGTCGCGGGAGCAGCGCATCAGGTGCACGAGCGCGAAACGCGCGGCTCAATGGCTCTACGTGAGACGATCGCCGATCACCTTCAAGTTCATTACTCCTTGCATGCCGACCCGCAGCACGAATTACTAATCACTCACGGTGCGATGCATGGGCTCTCTGTCACGTTTCGTGCACTCTTCGACGCTGGCGACGAAGTAATCGTTCCCTCACCAACGTTTTTCTTCGACGCCTCACTTCGCTCCTCAGGAGCAACTCCGGTCTATGTGGAGTGCCTCGAAGAGGAGAATTGGCGATGGGACATTGACCGTCTGGAAGACGCACGTACGAACGCGACGCGAGGTGTTCTCGTCTGCAATCCAAACAATCCCACGGCGTATGTGCCCACTCGCTACGAGGTCGAGGCGGTAGTCCAGTGGGCTGCTGGGAACGGGCTCATAATCGTTGCGGACGAGGCCTATGCGCGTTACGTATTCGATGGGGGCACCTTCACTCCGCAGATGACATTCCGAGATATTTATCCCGAGATGGTCACGGTAACCAGTCTGACCAAGAACTACGCCTTTGCCAACTGGCGAGTGGGTTACGTCTATGCGCCCGAGCATCTGCTTGCGGCGATTCACCAGTGTTTCGAGTGGGATGCGCTCGACGTTGGCCCAGTGCCTCAAGCGGCAGCAACGGCAGTGATTGACGGACCCCAGGACTGGATAGAGCCAGTCCTGGCAACCTACCAACCGAATCGCGATCGACTGATGGTTGGGCTCGCTGACATTGGCCTGAGCGCCGTGCGCCCCGCCGGGGGCCCCTTCGCCCTCGTCAACTTCAGCACATTGGGACTTAGTGGGCGTGAACTTGAAGATGCACTGCTCAACGAGGGTGTGGCGGCCGTGGCGGGAGATGGCTTCAAAGGGCCGGCCTCGCATGCGCGGATCATGTTCGGTGGATCGGTCGAGGCTGTCGGAGACCTGCTTGAAGCGCTCCAAGCCGTAAGCGTGAAGTACTCCGGACGTAGTGAGAAAGTTGGTTGAGATGGCAGCGAATCCTGAATGGTACGTCGGTGTTGATATCGGAGGTACTTTCACCGATGTCATCCTGGTTGGACCTTCCGGGCAGGTCGTCACCGACAAGGTACTTTCGAGCCCACCCGATTTCGCTACGTCCGTACTGCACGCCGTCTCGCGAGTGGTTGAGGACGCGCTCATTGAGCCGGGCTCAATCGGACGGGTTCTTCACGGCACGACGGTGGCGACCAACGCAATCTTGGAAGCCACTGGCGCTAAAACGGCACTCGTGACGACGAAGGGTTTTCGCGACGTGCTCGAAATAGGACGGTTGCGCCGGCCGAGGCTCTACGACCTTGGCTGGGTCAAGCCAACCCCGCTCGCTGCACGTCGACACCGATTCGAACTCAATCAACGCATAGCTGCAAGCGGGGAATTGGTTCGCCGAATTGATGCCGATGAGGTGGCCAGTCTTGCGGACAAACTTCGCGCAGAGGGAATCGAATCCGTGGCGATATGCCTCTTGAACTCATACGTTCGCCCCGACGAAGAGAAATGGGTCGCCGAAGCACTACGGCGTCACCTCACCCTTCATGATTATGCAGTCAAGTGGGGGACTCGCCTCCTCAAGTACTGTCGCTCAGGCACCCGTTCAGATTATTGAATCTGGTCCGGCGGCGGGAGTGACGGCGGTCCAGAAACTCGCAGAGGCGATGGGCCTCGTGAATGTCGTGGCCTTCGATATGGGTGGTACGACCGCGAAGGCATCCTTGATTGAAAATGGCGTTCCCTTCGTCGCACTGGACTACGAAGTCGGGGGGGGAATGAGCGGCTCTCGTGGCCTCAGCAAAGGAGACGGCTATCTCATTCGGGTTCCTTCGATTGACATCGCTGAGGTCGGAGCAGGGGGCGGCAGCATCATCAGTCGCGATCTCGCCGGCTCGATGCACGTTGGGCCCGAGAGTGCTGGAGCCCGACCTGGCCCAGCCTGCTACGGACTCGGCGGAGATTTACCCACGCTCACCGACGCGAATGTCGTGCTGGGCTATTTGAACCCGGTCTCGCTCGCGGGTGGCAATGTCAAAGTTGAACCAACTCTTGCGCAGAAGGTTTTAAACAACCTAGCTGACGAATTCGGCCTTGACGTCCTGGCGCTCGCCCGAGGGGCCTACGAGGTCGCGGTTTCTAACATGACCATGGCCGTTAAGTCAGTCACTAGCGAACGAGGACGCGATCCGCGCGCTGCAACCATGGTGGCCTTCGGAGGCGCCGGTCCACTCTACGGCGCGTATCTGGCTCGTGAGTTGGGAATCAAGACGATCGTCGTCCCCGGATTCCCTGGGCTCTTCAGTAGTTTGGGACTCTTGGTCGCCGACGTCGAGCGAGAGTCGGTCGCAGCATTCCGTCCCGAGTATGACAACGCCGCCATCCTCGAGGCAACGTTTGCCGAGATGGCCGCTACGGCAGAAGTCGAGTTGGCTGCGCAGGGTCGCCGGACTGACGAACTTGTTGTCGAACGATTACTCGATGTGCGCTATCGAGGTCAGAGGTTCGAACTTCGTGTGGCCCTGGACGCTGGCCGCCTCGACGACGCATCGTTACGGCTTGCGCGCCAGAACTTTCATAAGGAGCATCAGCGAACGTACGGCCGGTCGGGGCCCGATGAACTTGTCGAGTTCGTCAATCTTCGCGTCAAAGTAAGCATCGTCAATGGCGTAACAGTTCGTTCAATCCTGGCCAGCCAAGTTGCGGTGGCTCCGGTCTCCTCATCGCGCTCGTGTCGATTCGAGGACGTTATCGAGACATCGGTCGTGAACCGAGCAGCACTGGGGTCGGGCTCAAGCGCTGGACCTTTGATTGTCGAGGATATGGACGCGACGACGCTGATTCCTCCCGGCTGCCACGCTCGCCTGGACGAGTTCGCGAACATCGTGATCACTTGGGATGAGGAGTTATGACGACTACGACGAAGACTGTGAGGGACCCGGCAACGTTCGAGGTTTTCCGTAATGCAATATCGGGACTTGCCGATCAAATGGCGATCACAATCTTGCGTACTGCGCATTCACAGATCGTGGCAGAAAGCATGGACTATTCGGCCGCATTATGCGATGCGAAGGGCCAGCTCATCGCCCAGGCGAACACGATTCCCGTCCACCTGGGTTCGACTCCTGAAGCAATGGAGGCGGTGTTCGATTATTTCGGAACGACATTGAAGCCCGGTGACGTCTATATCTTGAACGACCCAGATCTTGGAGGCATGCACCTTCCGGACCTCTTCGTCATCATGCCGGTGTACGCCGGAGTTCATCTGCTCGGATTCTCGGTTGCGATCGCAAATCACGCGGACGTAGGCGGGTGGGCTGCTGGGTCCATGGCCGTGCAGTCGACCAGCATTTTCGCTGAAGGTATTCAAATTCCCCCATCGCGCCTGATTGATGGCGGCACCTTGAATGAGACTCTCCTTGCGGTCATCATGCGCAACTGCCGTGAGCCCGAACTTTTCCGCGGCGACCTTGAATCTCAGTTGGCGGCATGTCATGCCGGGGCAGCGGGTATGCGAGAGTTGGCGGATCGCCACGGTGAAGTTGGTTTTGCCAATCTGTGCGAGACGCTTCTCGACTACTCCGAGGCGCTGTTGTTGTCCGTATTGGCGGATGTGACCCCAGGCGTCTACTCGTTTGAAGATGCTATCGACGACGACGGACTCGGCGCAGGACCAATCCCGCTGAACGTGACCGTTACGATCTCTCCAACTGGCGTGCACTTCGATTTTACGGGCAGCTCCCCGCAGGTCGCTTCGGCACTCAATGCGACAGCCTCGTTCACCAAGTCGGGCGCCTACGCGGCGCTGCAGGGTGCGGTGGGTCAAGACATACCTCCTAATGCGGGGTTCTATCGGCCACTCACCTTTACGATTCCCAAAGGCACGATCTTGAACCCAATTCGTCCGGCCGCACGCGGCGCACGTGGATTGACAGGACTGCGAACCATTGACCTTGTCCTCGGAGCTTTGGCCCCGGCATTTCCAGGGACAGTGATGGCCGGCGGTGATGGCAGTCCGAATACCGTGGCTATCGGCATCACCGACGGCGAGGGTCGTTCGGTCGTGATTTGGGACATTCTTTGTGGGGCGTGGGGAGCGCGACCGATGCGCGACGGATTGGACGGCGCCAGTTCACTGGGAGCCAATCTGGCAAACACTCCAGTCGAAGAGATTGAGCGGTCCGGTTATATCCGGATTGATGGATACGGCTACGTGCCCGACACGGGTGGGCCCGGAGAGTTCCGCGGCGGCCTCGCGCTGTTTCGTGATATGACCGTGCTATACGACGTAGCGACCCTGCGCGGTCGTTCGGATCGTCGTGACTTCCCCCCGTATGGACTGAACGGTGGGCATAAGGGGACGCCATCTGCGAACATATTGAATTATGGGACCAGCGATGAGACACTTCTCGCGACGAAACCAGACATCGTAGTTAGGGCCGGGGACCGACACCGCCACGTCACTGCGTCCGGTGGAGGTTTTGGTGATCCTCTTGATCGTGATCCCTTGCGAGTGCTCGCCGACTTGCGCGAGGAGAAGGTGAGCGTGGGGGGTGCGGAGCGAGACTATGGCGTCGTGATTATTGGCGACGAGCTCGACTTAACGGCTACGGCTTCCGTTCGAGCGAAGAGACGGGAGTCAACGTCGTGAGCACGTTTTTTTCGTTGAAGGCGGACCTGAATAGTGTCGAAGTTGCGAAGGGCGTTACGTTGCGCTACTGGGAGGCGGGCACGGGCGCGCCAGCCTCGCATCCGAGGAAAGGTCGGATGGCCATGCTCCCAGTGATGCACTTCGTACGCATGCCAGATCGCTCGCCGTTTGGCCTGTGCCGCGAACCCTGCGTGAGTAAATCGCCTCGGTTGAAGGAGGTGGCGGCCGACCTGGTGGAGCACTTTGAAGCACGCAACGCGGCCATCGAAGGCAAGGGCATGATCGAGGGCGCGGCCGATGTTGACTTACCTCGAGCTTTACGGTGACGCGCGGATTCGCGCGATTGTCTTTTCCGACGACTCTCCGTGTCACCTGCGCGACGGGATCTTCACCGCCGATCAAGCATTGGCCGCCATCGACGCGTTTGAGGGGTCCGACGCTGTTGCTTTTTCCAAGGGTTTCAGCGACCAGTTCCTCACCGACGACGCCGAGGAGTCAGCGAAGGAAGCCTTCTACCACGAAGGGATCAAGCTTCCGCGCCCGTACATGGCCAAACTTTTCCGTTGGGCAGCATTCGGCGACTGGTGGGACGCGTTTTCTCACGTGAAGGTGCCCGCAATGGTGATCGGGGGTCGGGTTTCCAAGGTCCCATTGCGAATCGCCGCGAAGATGCACGAAGCGATTCCGGGTTCGTCATTCGTGGTCTTCGAGGCCGATGAAGGTGGTGGGCACGCCATGTTCTGGGAAGATGAGGTCTTTGTGAGGCATCTTGAGTACCTGGAAGCCAGATTGACTACGGACGCCCTCGTCGATTTGATTCGAGAAAGCGTCATCGGTAATGACCTCATGCTCGAAGGACCTTATGGCGCCCGTCGTGTTGTCTACGCCGACTACACAGCTTCGGGCAGATCGTTAACCTTCATCGAGCGAGCGATACAGACGATGGTCTTGCCTTGGTACGCTAACACGCACAGCGAGTCGAGTGGCACCGGACGACAAACCGGCAAGTTTCGCGAGGGCGCGCGTCGAGCGGTCCTCGAAGGGATTGGTGGGGATGATTCGACGGCGGTCATTTTCGTAGGCTCGGGTGCCACCGGGGCGGTAAATCGATTGGTGGCAATCCTTGGTCTCACCCTGCCAAAAGCACTTGATGATCGTTACTGGTTGAAGGACCATATCCTTGAGTCGGACCGTCCCGTGGTGTTCATCGGGCCCCACGAGCATCACTCAAACGATTTGCCCTGGCGTGAGTCAATCGCCGATGTCGTGCGAGTCCCTGAAGATTGCGAGGGCCACGTTGACCTTGACGTTCTTCGAACAATGTTGATCGATTACAGCGAACGCCCGCTCAAGATTGGCTCCTTCTCTGCGGCCAGCAATGTAACGGGAATCTTGACCGACACGGACGCCGTGACGAGTCTATTGCATGAGCACGGTGCGCTCTCATTCTGGGATTACGCAGCGGCGGCGCCGTACGTCGAAATCGAGATGGTGTCGCGCGACAACCCTCTCGCCTACAAGGACGGCCTCTTCATCTCCCCTCACAAGTTTGTTGGAGGCCCGGGTTCTCCGGGAGTGCTCGCCATTCGTCGAGAGCTACTTCTAGGGGTTGTGCCTGTGGCGCCCGGAGGAGGGACGGTCAGCTTTGTTAGTGAGGATGATCGCATATATTCAGATGATCCTGTACAACGCGAGGAGTCAGGCACGCCCGACATTATCGGCTCGATTCGTGCCGGTCTCGCGTTTACCCTCAAGGCCGACATTGGTGTTGGCGAGATTGAGCGGCGCGAAAAATTCCTCGTTCGCTCAGCGATTGATCGACTCTCCACTCACGCTGGTCTCCTCATCTTGGGAAGTGTCGAGGCCAAACGACTCTCGATCATCTCGTTTCGCGTGCGATCAGGCAAGCAATTCTTGCATCATAATTTCGTCGTCGCATTGTTGAACGACCTCTTCGGGATTCAGGTGAGAGGCGGATGTTCGTGTGCCGGACCTTACGGACTCCAACTCTTGCATATCAATCGACAGCAGGCACTCTCCTACGAGGACGTCGTCTGTCAGGGGTGGGAGGGACTGAAGCCGGGCTGGATTCGTCTCAACTTCAATTACTTCCTCGACGAAGAGGAGTTCGACTACCTTCTCGATGCCGTTGTGTTCATCGCAGACTTCGGCGAGAGGTTTCTGCTCGACTACAGTTTTAATCCGTTGAGCGGACAGTGGGTGTATCGACGAGCCGAGCATCCAGAAGTCCTTAAGTTTGACGATCTCGCGGTTTGGCGACCAGACCGCGAGGCGGTTGAAGACCTTTCCGGTTCAACCTTTGCCGAGCAGTTACGGCTCGCGCATTCTCTCGCAGACGCTCGAGCGGACGCGTTGAACGAATTAGAGGGACCAAGCGGCATTCCCATTGCGCTGGACTGGCTGCGTGACTTCGTTCTGCCGTCCAGATGCGTTATTGATACGCCCCCGTCGAACGAAGAGCAATCTTTGGTCCCGAAGGTGCCCTTGACCACGACTGAGTCTTGTGCTTAGATACCCCGGGGAGTGTCAAATGGACGAAACTCCTTTTCATGTGAGGAGCAACATTAATGAGGTTTAGAAGGATTCTCGTTGCAGTATCGTCACTGGCCCTTGTGACTTCGGGTGCCATCGTCAGTGTTGGTCAGGATTCGGGGGCAGCAACAAGTGGCATCCCCAAAGGGCCCATCGTCATCGGGCTACCGATTGGTTTGACCAGCTTCATAAACTTCTATGACAGTCAAGTCCTACTCGGAGCTCGGGTTGAGGCGGCACAGTTGAACGCTCACGGAGGCATCTTGGGGCACAAAGTCAAGATTGTCACCGCTGACACTGCTTCCAATATCGCGCAGGGTGGCCCCGCGGCCCAACAGGTCATTTCTGAAGGTGCCAAGTTTATCCTTCCGACCGTTGACTACAACTTCGGTGGTGTCGCCGCGGGAGTGGCGCAGGCTCACCACCTGATCACGATCTCAGCTGCGGACGATCCGCGAATGGGACTGAGTATTGGTAAAGATGTCTTTAACTTTGACACGACCGGTGCCAATGCCGGATCAGTACTGGCCCAATACGCATACAACACGCTGAAGGAGAGGAAGGCTTACCTCCTCGAGGACACGACCCTCGCCGCTATGGCGGCCAACTGCAGCGGCTTCTCGGCTGCGTTTAAAAGCCTAGGCGGGACCATCGTTGCGACGTCAACCTATGACGGGACGACTGCCGCCCAGACAGCTGCTGTAAGTGCGCTTCAGGCAGCGGGTTCTAGTTTCGACGTCATCATGCTCTGTGGCTACCCTCCCACTGGCGCATCGGTCCTCAAGGGCATTCGTGCCGATGGAGTTAATGCCTCGGTAATGACGACGGATGCATTTGATGGGAACTTCTGGGAGTCGGCTGTGCCAGACCAGACGAACATCTACACCGCGAGTTATGGAATTCCAACCGCGGGCCAGGGCTCAGGGCCGGCCGCCAATGCGATTAATCTCGCACGCAAGCAGGGCCACCCCGTCTCCGTCGCGCTGGGCTACCTCGAGGCCTACAGTGCCCTTCAAGCCATTGCCCAGGCCGTCAAGGCTACCCATAGCGTGAACGACGTGAAGATCCGGAAGTACTTCGAATCGTTCCGTAACCACAGCCTGGCGATTGGGCCGACCACGTGGACCTCAAAGTGTCACGCACGGGTTGGCAACTCGATGATCATCGCGGACTTCGTCAACGGTGTTGAAAACTATGTGACGACCATCAAGCCGACGCAGATTCCCGCTGGGGCCTGCAGCTAATCCAATTCATTGGACGACGACGGGATTCCAGGTCCGTCGTCGTCCAATGAGTTACGCGTATGGAGAATGCCGTGGCGCTCAACTCTGGCCTTCGTTGCGAAGGAATTTCGGTCGTCTTCGGAGGATTGAAAGCTTTGGACAACGTCGATCTCTCCTTAAGTGAGGGTGAGATTACGGGTCTAATCGGACCCAACGGTGCCGGCAAGTCAACCCTCGTGAACGTCATCACCGGATTCCAAGAACCCAGTGCTGGCGTGGTCCAGATGGATGGCGTGGACATCACGAATGAATTGAGCCACCGGCGCACGCAGGCTGGTCTTGTTCGTACATTCCAATCAGTGCGCATCTTCGCAGGACTGTCGGTCTACGAGAATCTGGTCGTTAGTGGCCTTGGACGGCGACGAACGGGTGTGGCGCGCGCGACGTTACACGCCATGGAGATTGCGAAAGTCCTTGGTCTCACCAACATACTGTCGTCGTCGGCATCGTCTCTCCCTCACGGCATTGAGCGACTCGTTGGAATCGGTCGCGCTCTAGCGACCCGACCGCGCTACCTCTTTCTCGACGAGCCTGCCGCCGGATTGAACGAAGCCGAGAGCGATGAATTGGGACGTGTGCTGGCTCGAGTGCAAGACCATTACGGCTACGGGATCTGCATAATTGAGCACGACATGCGACTGATTATGAGTAGTTGTCAGCGCATCGATGTCCTGGACTCGGGAGTCGTAATCGCTCGAGGTACTCCGGACGAAATTCAAAGTGACGAGCGTGTCATCGAGGCCTACCTCGGGGTGGCTTGAAGATGCTACGTGTCGAGGGACTTTCAGTGTCCTACCGCAAGGTTCCGGCACTTGATGGAGTTTCACTTAGCGTTGCCGAGGGGAAAATGACGGGCTTCATCGGTCCAAACGGCGCAGGAAAGACCACGTTGGTCAAGGCCATCGCCGGTCTCGTAAAGCCAACATCGGGTGACATCATCTTCGAAGGCGTGAGTCTCGTCGGCAAGAAGCCCGAGGACATAGCGCGACGAGGAGTGGCATTCGTGCCTGAGGGCCGACACATCTTCTCAACTCTCAGCGTTGCTGAGAACCTATCGCTCGGCTACGCCAGTGGTCGCGGACGCGACGATGCGAGTCACGAAGCCGTACTCGACCTCTTCCCGGTCCTTCGGCGCTACTACGGCAAGTCGGCTGCGGGACTCTCGGGTGGCGAACAGCAACAACTCGCAATCGCCCGAGCACTGCTGGCCCGACCACGTCTGCTGATTCTCGACGAGCCATCACTGGGTCTGGCCCCGTTAGTAGTCGACGCAGTGTTTGAAGTCCTTAAGACGCTCACCACTCAGGGTGTTACGACCTTGCTCGTCGAGCAGAACGCGACGCGTACTGTCGCCATGGCCGAGAGAACGTACGTACTGGCCTCTGGTCGAATTGTCGCGGAGGGAAACAGCGAGGAACTTTTGACTCGTGGGGACCTCGTTGAGGCGTATCTGGGGCGGAAGAACTAATGCATCCACTCGGGCAGCACCTCATTGATTCCGTTACGTTGGGGAGCCTCTACGCAATCATGGGTTTGTCAATCGCGTTGGTCTTTGGCATCATGCGCCTGATCAATTTCGCTCAGGGTGATTTGGTCATGGTGGGAGCATACGGTGCTACGTTCGTCACGCACACCCCCTGGCTCGTGACTCTCGTCGTGACGTTAGTGGTTCCAGTCCTCTTCGCGCTGATTATCGAGCGCGTGGCCTTCCGTCCCGTACGGGCCGCGAGTGACTCGACATTATTGGTCACGTCCTTCGCCGTCAGTTACCTTATTGAGAGTTTGGCGCTTCTCTTCCTATCGTCGACACCGCGCGGCATCACGATCGCGCCGGTGTTGGACACACCATTTCATGTCGCTGGTTTCCTGGTCCCTTGGCTCGACGTGGCGACCGTCGGTGCGACAGCGTTCTTGCTATTTGTTCTGACGTGGTTCCTCTCGAGAACCCGTACTGGGGTCTACATGCGCGCGGCCGCTGAGGACTTTACGACGGCGAGATTGATGGGCGTACGCGCCAACCGGATCATTGCAGTGGCTTTCGCAATTAGCGGCGTCTTGACGGGCGTGACGGCGTACCTAACGGTCACGCAAAGTGGTGAGGTATATCCGACGATGGGTCTGAACCTGCTACTCGTTGCCTTCGTTGCCTCCGCGATAGGCGGTCTAGGTAGTCTTTCCGGTGCTGTTCTGGGGGGCTATCTGTTGGGCTTTATCACGGTTTTCATTGGGGCCTACGCTCCATCGAGTCTTACTGGATACACTCAGGCCTTTACGTACCTCGTGGTCATCGCAATCCTCGTCTACCGACCCCAGGGTCTCCTGGTCTCGCGAAACGTCCGTACGCGAGTATGACGCGCGAGACCCGCCTGCGGGCGTGGGCGACATTCGTGGCCCTGGCTTCGGTGGTCTCATTGATCGCCCTCGCGTGGAACGTCGTCGCCGTGCCGATTCAGCCCGTCATCGCACAAGGACTGGCCTACTTGATTGCCACCGTGGCGCTTTACATCTTCGTCGGTAATTCCGGAATCTTCTCGTTTGGTCACATCGCCTTCATGGCGATTGGTGCGTACGCCGCATCTCTTTTAATGATCTCACCAATGAATAAGAAGGTCAATCAACCTAACTTGCCGCATCTGCTTGCCGTAGCTCATGTCAACCCCCTTGTCGCGTCGTTAATCGGTGGACTTGCCGCGGCGCTCGTCGCACTCGTCCTCTCGATCCCACTCATCAAGCTGTCGGGTCTCGCGGCGTCTTTGACCTCACTGGCGGTGCTCGAGATTGTCTATGTCGTAGCTGCGAACTGGACAAACGTTACCAACGCCGAACTCGGATTGACAGGGGTTCCGTTGTTGGCCAACGTGACGGAACTATGGCTTGTCGCGCTGGTCGCGATTGCCGTCGCGCTCCTTTTCCAACATTCTCGTTGGGGGCAACGTCTTCGCGCGTCGCGCGAAGACGAAGTAGCGGCTCACGCTCTGGGCATGTCGGTCAAGACTGACCGACGCGCCGCCTTTGTGTTGTCGGCATTCTTCATGGGCGTTGCCGGTGCGCTCTACGTCCAGTTGCTGGGAGCACTCGTGCCTGAAACGTTGTACCTCAGTGCAACAACGATGATTTTGATCATGCTCATCGTGGGAGGAATGACCAGTCTCTCTGGAGCGGTCATGGGAAGCATTGCCATCTCCACGTTCTCGGAGATCCTGGTCAAGATTCAAGACGGTGTACGTGTCGGCGGCCTCAATGTGAAAGGTCCAATAGGCATTCAACCAGTTGGGCTGGCCGTTATCATGCTTGTCGTACTCATCGTCTTCCCCAAGGGCTTGACCGGATCACGTGAAATGAATTTCTTGGCCAAACCGCTGGAACGATATCTTTCGCGACGCGAATCGACGAGTAGATGATTGGGCTGGGCGATCCTGCCGCCTTGGTGGGCGCCTGGCAAGTGCCGAAGATGCGAGGGATCGTTTGCTGCGCTAGGAACATAGTTGTCCGAGCATGACGTGCAATAGAAAATGAGGACGGGTGAGTCAGTTGCTTGGTTCTAGCAGCACAATTTGCATTGACGTCGTGACACACTTTCGAACGAGACCATCGCCCATGGTGTGGGCGCTTCAACGAAATGGAATGAGAGTTCTGCGCGGCGCTTCCATGGACCGAAGGACACGATGATGGCGACCAGCGAGCGAAAGGGGAGTGAAGATGAATAAATTGGTGCCTTCCGCTGCCGAGGCAGTAGTGGATGTCACCGACGGCGTCTCATTAGCCGTTGGGGGCTTCGGACTCTGCGGTATTCCAAGTGTGCTCATCGAGGCCCTGATGGCCAAGGGCTCAACTAATCTCGTAACGGTTTCGAACAACTGCGGTGTCGACGGTTGGGGACTGGGCATGCTCCTCACGGCCAAACGAATAGCGCGAACAACCGGCTCGTATGTAGGCGAAAACAAGGAGTTCGAACGGCAGTTTCTCTCCGGTGAACTCGAGGTTGAATTGGTACCCCAGGGTACACTCGCCGAGAGACTTCGTGCGGGCGGTGCCGGCATCCCCGCTTTCTATACGCCAGCTGGCGTCGGGACCCAGATTGCCGAAGGTGGACTGCCACTTCGCTACGGCGAAGACGGTACGATCGCCTTAGCGTCGCCGGCGAAAGAGGTCCGCGAGTTCGACGGCAGGGTCTACGTTCTCGAGCACGCCATTCGTACTGACTTCGCTCTAGTGCACGCTCGCTACGGTGACCGGTACGGAAACCTGATCTATGAGGAAAGCGCCCAGAATTTCAACCCGCTCTGCGCGCAGGCCGGTCGAATCACTATCGCTGAGGTCGAGGAGATTGTTGAGCCGGGTGACCTAGATCCCATGAACGTGCACACGCCAGGAATTTTCGTGCAACGAGTCGTGCATACACCCAACGTTGAAAAACGGATCGAGAAAAGGACGGTAGCTCCATGAGTCCGTTGACCCGAGATGAGTTGGCTGCCCGCGTGGCGGCCGAGCTGAAAGATGGGCAATACGTCAATCTGGGTATCGGCCTGCCGACGCTGGTGCCGAACTTCGTGCCCGCGGGGCTACACGTGGTGCTGCACGCAGAGAACGGCATACTCGGTGTCGGCCCCTACCCACATGAGGCCGACGTCGACCCTGACCTCATTAATGCCGGCAAGGAGACCGTCACCATCCTGCCAGGTGCGTCATACTTTGACTCGGCGACGTCATTCGCGATGATTCGCGGCGGTCACGTCGACGTGGCTGTACTGGGCGCGATGCAGGTAGCGGCCAACGGCGACCTCGCGAATTGGATGATTCCGGGAAAGATGGTTAAGGGCATGGGTGGAGCCATGGATCTCGTTCATGGTGCCAAGCGCGTCATCGTCATGATGGAGCACACCGCCAAGGATGGCGGACACAAAATAGTGCTCGAATGTACGCTTCCTAAGACGGGCGAAGCCTGTGTCCAAAGAATTATCACCGACTTGTGCGTAATCGATGTCGAACTCCGTGGTCTGGTGTTGCGTGAACTCGCACACGACGTCACGGTGGATGAAGTGAGGAATGCGACCGAGCCCAATCTCATCGTGGAATTGACTTCATAGCCATATTGCGATCGTGGGACGGTGGGAAAACGTAGAAGAGCATCGACACATCCAGCGGCGCATGAGATAGTTACTACGCGTTCCGCCGGGTTGACTGAATGAATCGATGTTGATCATTGTGACTGTAGCCATAACCGCGTACTTGAAGTCGTGGTGGAAATTCGAGATCGCCGGAAGTCCTGTATTGGCCGCGTTGGAATTGAGCCCCTACTTGACCATTAAGAACCGAGCACTGCTTACATTGTGCAAGGGGTTAGCAGATAGACGATTTGCAATCGTCAATGATTGCAGGGCCTTTAATCGTGGAGGTAAGGAGATTCGAACTCCTGACCCCTTGCATGCCATGGGAATTGGGACTGTTCAACATGGTTCGGGTGAGTTCAAATGGCCAGTAAATCATTGGGCTTTCGTTCAATTGAGTTCGGCTCCGTTCGGCTGAATTCATCGGCGTTGCTGCAGTGGTTGCTGCAGTAGGGGAGGGGCACAACTGCAGCAGTGGGGACGCATTTGGACGTTTTTTGAGGACTCGGAAACGAGTCATGGTCCGTCCATAAATCCGTGACATGAAGTCTCCGATGCTCAAGACCAGTTGACATCAACGAAGTACGCTCAGTGATCGGAAAGTGGTCGACCTCCGGAAGCGGGCATGAAAGACACGGGCTGACCGTAGTCAAGACTCGCTGGTCCGCAAAGAAGGTCAATTGCATGCGCGCCTGGTTTTGCGTGGGCCGAAGTCCTCTCCGTCTCGATCCCCGAGGCCCGCCTCGGACTCGTCGGCGACGGGCACAACGACCTCCTGGAACACCATGACATCCTGGTGGCGGTCATCGCCTCGGCTCGGAACCGCGCCTTCGAGCTTGCCGGCGCCTCAGGGTTGTTGGTGGTTGACGAGTGTCACCGCAGCGCTTCGGAGAAGAACCAGGAAGCGCTGGACGACCGATTCGAGAAGCGACTCGGACTCTCCGCGACGCATGAGCGCATGGACAACGCACATGAGACGGTCCTCCTTCCCTACTTCAGGAGGGTTGCCTACACCCTCAACTACAGGCGGGCGATCGACGACGGTGTCATCACCAATGTCCGTGTCGCCTTCGTGGGAGTGGACTTCTCCGAGGAGGAGATGGCGAAGTTCCGCCGGATGACCCAGGAACTGACCAGACTTCGACGCAAGTTGATCAACGACCACGGCTGTCGAGCCCAGCCGTTCAGCGCCTTTCTGGATGACGTCGTGCGCCTGGCCAGCGGTGGCGGGAAGATGCGCGAGGGGATCGTCGCCAATCGCTGGCTGACGTTGTGGAGGGAGAAGCGAGAGCTTCTCGCCGAGACGCCGGCGAAACAAGCGGCACAATCGGCCATGACGGGCGCCATGTCTGACGTCAGTCGGACACTGCTGTTCACCCAGTCAATTCCCTCGGCGAACGCGATCCGCGACACCCTCACCGAGGGAGGTGTGGCGATCGGCGTGCACCACTCAGAGATCCCCTCGGACGATCGTGAGCAGATCATGGCCGACTTCGGCGAGGGGAGGGTTCGGGTGCTCGCGTCTGTGCAGACGCTTGAAGAGGGTATCGACGTTCCCGATGCCGACCTCGCGGTCATCGTGGCCGCGTCGAAGCAACGCCGGCAGATGATTCAACGAATGGGTCGAGTGATGCGACGAAAGGCCGATGGGCGTGATGCCCGCTTCATCATCCTCTACGTGAAGAACACCGACGAGGACCCGCGGTTCGGCGCCCACGAGTTGTACGTTGAGGAACTCCTGGACGTCGCTCGGGAGGCCAACCTCTTCGAACTCGAATCCGGCGACGACGACCTTCGTTCGTTCCTCGACCCGCGCCGGATGTGACGAGCGATCCTCAGTCAGGCTGAACGTGCGCCGGGACCGAGAAGTCAAGGGACTTGTCTACTCGGAGACGAATAGTCGTTGCAGGAGTCCTTCGGGGGCGACAATGTCGAGCCGGCTGATCGCACGGGTTACCGCGACATAGAGCTCGCTGTCGCCGATCCCATTAGCGCCCACGGCGACGATCACCATCGGTGCCTCCAGGCCCTTCGCGCGATGGGCGGTCTCGCAAGCGATGCGGTTCGTGCGCTTGTCCTCAACCCTCACGAGGGCGAGCGTGGAACGGAGCAGGTCACGGGTTCGGCTGTCGCTTGCGACCACCAGGACGTCTCGGGGAAAAAGCCCCGAATCACGCGCTGCGTCGAGCGCGGCGGTCACGCCCCCGACCAACTCGGCGTCGGAGTTCGCGGACCGGGCGAGGATCTCCTCGGATTGGGGCAACGATGATGGCGCCTCGGCTCCGTCCAGGAACCGGCGCGCGAGCCGGGCGATCCCTCGCGAGTTGCGGACATTGCTCTGCAGCTCACCGCGCACCCATCCAGCGTCGGTCGATGGCTCAGCGAAGCCCCGGGACCTCAACTGCTGGCGCTCGTCGACGAGGAGGAAGAGCCGGTTGTCCCCGTACGGGTCGAGGAGCGATTCGAGCATCCCAATCCAAGCCGGCGCAAAATCCTGGGCCTCGTCCACGATGATGCGGTCGAACCGCTCGGTCACGGATGCCCAGTGCTCGATCAGATGGGCGGGCAGGCGGACGTTCCAGTACTCGTTGTCATCGGTCTCCGGGAACTTCGGCTTCGGCATGCCCTCGAGGGCGCGCATCGTGCGAAGGAACGACCCGACGACGAGGCGAGGACTTTCGGATCCGTCCGATTTCTCGCCAAGATCCATGAAGGGTGCGAATCTCCTCTTCAATCGATCGGCCAGAGGGTCGTTGTAACAGGTGAGCAGGACGCGCTTCGCTGGCTCGTCATCGCTAGCGATCAGTCCCGACTCGGCCCACCGGATGGCCAGATAGGTCTTCCCAGTGCCGGCACGACCCACGACCACCACGCGATGATGGACCTCGAGGCTCTTGAGCGCCTCAACCTGGGTCTCGCAGATGGTCTGCAGTTGGCGTCGCGTACGCTCCGCGTACGCCCGCGGGTCGTAGTCGAAGTTGACGTTGGGACAGAGTTCGGACAACACCGCATTCATGTTGGTTCCTGAAAGGTCGGGTCGGGAGTAGTTGTCATGGAAGAGCCGCTCGACCGCCGCCTCTAGGTTCTCGAGATCCGGGGAGATCAGAAGCTGTTCCCGATTGACGCTCCTTGGCAGCCGTCCCGCCACGGCCGTGACGTGGGGCAGGCAGATGCCCCACACGATTTTCAGGTGTGGATCGGCAATCACGTTCCTCAGGATGCGAGCCAGCCCGTTGGCGTTGTCCTTAGCCTGCTTCTGCGGCTCGATCCGTTCTCCGTTATGGGTCCAGGCGCCGTCCTCGATGGAGATCCGCCCGCCCTTAACCTCGAGGATGCCGATGCCGTGATGCGGGTGGATCAGGACGACGTCGGTCTCCTTGTCACGACCCTGGTCGTGGAACTCGAAGTTGGGAACGATGATCCACGAGTCGCTGAGGCGGCGCACCAAGAGGTCAACGATAAGTCGCTCGTCCACGTTCTTGATGGATGCGAGCGAGAGTTCCTGCGGAAAGAGTGTTCCCATAGGTCCCCTTCTTACTAGCAATGTGAAACTTTGCATCCAAGCCCCAATTCGGAAAAGCAATATCGGTGATGTGACAGTGCACATGTCACGATCGTTTCGTATCGTCGCTGGCACGGTGGATAGGTTTCAGGGTCGCGAGGCACCGGTGGTCTTCTTCACCATGGCAACGTCAACCCAAGCCGACATGCCCCGGGGTCCCGGATTCCTCTTCTCGCGTAATCGACTCGATGTTGCGCACTCACGTGCACGCTGTGTCGCCATCCTTGTCTGCACCGAGGCGCTGTTCAACAGTCGAGTCAACACCGTTGACGACATGCGGCTCATTGGTACGATGAGCGCATTCGTTGAGGCGGCGGTTGCATCCCCAGGTACCTAGGACTCGAAGACGGACGGAGCTGCTGACAGCATTTCGCAGTTACTTGCCATCTGCCGCGGCTCAGCTACGAGAGCGGGAGTGGCCCAGCGGGGGATTCGACCAACCAACGCCCCCGAAGTGGTCAGTAGGCCACCGCGATGACGGACTGAGCTGTATCGAGCCGCTCAACCGTCAGCAGGTCCGATCGGTGCCGCTTCTAGGTTGTCCGCACCCAGGTGTTGACGTCGGGAAGTCTCTGCAGATCAAGCTCGCTGCCGGACTGGAGCACGCCGACCTCGTTGGCCAGCTGATCTAGCTGACCGTCGAGTTGATCATCCGTCAGGGCCTCTAGGGCGATGTGGGACTTCACAGCCAACACACGAAGCGCGAGTCCCCGCACAAATTCTGAACGGGATGTTCGCAGTCCCGCCATCTCCGCTCGCCAGACCGTGTCCCTGATGGCACGGGCGACGCGGCGATTGCCACCGAGGCTTGGCCGCTCCATGATCTGGACGAATTCATCCTCACCGAGCGGTGTGCACCCGGTGGGAGCAAGATCCAGATCGTCACCGAGGGCCCACGCCCGCCACCAGGTTCTTCGCAAGACGTTCCTGGGACGGCCAAGCAACCGCTCCTCCGCAAGTCCGGGAAACCTCCAGGGACCGATCTCTGGAACAAGAACAAGTGTGAGGAAGGACCAGACGCCCTCCTCGGCTGCATCCGCAGGCACGATTCTCATTTCCTTGAACAGTATGGTCCCGCACGGGCGGTCAAAGGCCTGCCCTCCGATGCGCGACAGCGGACTAGGATAACCGGCTTCGAGCGCGACCGCCCGAATCGCGCGCTGCACACCCAGAAGTGTCTCGTCCTTGACGAGGATGCCTCCGGTTGGACTGGGGATGGCGTTTGGGTGACTGATTGTGCCGCGGCCCTCCAGTTCCTGAAGCTCGACTCCGGTCGTGGATGCGAGAAGCTGAAGCGCGTCGTTCGTGGACAGTCTCGGGTAGAGGAGGTGACCCGTCATCAAGCGCCACCCAACAAATTGCAGTGATGCTGAAGGCCCATTTCGATTCTCGAAGGAGTCTCCTGCATCCAGTTCTTGAGCGTGGTGGTGCTCTCCTTCGGCCAGACCTGTTGCAGCACGTTCCTGAGGATCCCTCCGACGGTCGATGCTGTTGGATTGAATTCAAGCGAAAGAACGTCCTCGACACCGAAGGCGAGGAAGACCATCTGACGGGTGATGTCCCATTTCAGAAGTCGGCGGATGTCCGCGGATCGCACGTCGGTCGCGCCGTTCAGGACCGACAGCATTGTCGCGTCACCGGCGTTGATCTTCAGTCGAGCCGCCGCCAGGAATGGAGCCTCAAGGTCGGCCATGTCCACCTCGAACTTCCATCCGGCGCGACTATCCAGTAGCGGGAACAGTCTGAAGTCGATTGCGTCGGTCGGGAACTGCGACCCGACGCCTTGAAGTAAGGTTGACTGTCTGGTGCGCCAGATGATCGATCCGGGATGTTGAGGCGCCAGTCTGCTCATCGGGCGGGGTTCGGTGACCAGCAGGAACGTGTCTATGGTTAGCCTTTCACCAAACTCCTCTCCGGGTATCGCCGCCCGAACCTGGAGATCGAAGCCATCCCCGAGCGGTAGTGTCTCGAGGCAGAACTGCTCGGTGGTCCGAGTCGAGTTCGAGTGGGCGGTGACCAGAAGCGAGAGCTGCGATTCGGCGTCTAGTTCGCAGGCCGCGAGGAGGTCGCCGCGGTCGACGGACACCGACGCCACAAGATTCAGAGTCGTCTGGTAGTCCCAGTCGTCAAGCTCCGTAGGTAGCGGTATGTCGCCGTCGGGCGCAATCAGCTTCCAGCCGCTAAATTCAACGGTCGTGTCAGGGGCAACGAGGAAGGGAGGGATCGGGATCTTCACCGGCCGCCAATCTCCTCTATCTCGACGTCGAGTAGCACGGAGCTCTCCGGCCCACGAGCTATGAGCACATCAACGTCGGTCGGCTGATCTCCTTCGATTTCGAGACGCTGTTCATGACCTTCAAGGTGCGTGGTCCTGCCAGCCCATCGGGCTTCAACGAACTGAAGCTCTGGGTCGAGATCGAAGGAGATGGTTGTGCGATCGAGTGCGGCGCCGCACGTCATTCGAAGTAGAGATGATCGGCTGCCCGGCAACGGCGTCAACTTGAAGGTGACTTTGGTGGCGACTCCGTCATCATGAACAACTGGGCCAGAACCCGTGATCTCTATGCGGGCCTTACGCTGGCCGCCTCCGCCGCCTCCGCCGGGTCCCTCTGGTTGACCTGGACCTGCGCCCTTCAAGGTCCTTATGAGTTCTGCAAGGTCGTTGGCGATTGACGCCGTGCTGAAGACGTCGCGGTTGGTGGGGTCCTCGGGCGTGGTCCACAGCCCGTCAAGAACCTGCTTGATTCTCCTGAGTCCGACGTTGACAATTGTCTTGTCCCTGGAGTTTGAAATGAGGTTGGGCATCCAGCTGTCATGAGTTGGTGGCTCGGCCTGTGCGAATTTGTGGTCGTGCTCGTCTCTGCAGCGAAAGACCCCGGTCCACTCGATGCCCCCCTCTGGTGCAATCGGACCTTCGAGATACTGGACAACCAGTTCAGGAGTCCGTAAGAGGGCGATGTGATGAGCTGGACCGGTGATCATGGCCGCGGCGAGCGGCGAGTCATCGGATCCCGTGTTCCCCCCGTCGTCAACCTCTGCGTGTCCCTGCTCGACGAGCTGGACGATGGCAAGGTCACCCACGACGGTGTTGGGTTTCAGGCACTTGATCTCGTGATACGTGGTACCGAATCCAAGTGCGACCATCTCCGGGCCATCCAGAATCGTGGAGAGTGCCTGAACGAATCCATTGAGTGGAGGTCGTTCCGACGGCGATGGCACCGGCGTTACCCTGTCGTTCCAGGAGACGCTGAAGGTCATTGGGGTGTCTCGATGATTTGCGACCATCTTGGGCCAGAGGTGCCACGTGATCGACTCGGCAAAGTAGGTCATCGCCTGTTCGGTTGACCGTCCGTCGAAGTCGGGCGCGACAATCATGATGTTGGTTCCCAGTTGCCCGGTCTCAAATCGCGGCATGCCGATCTGGTCGGCGAGCCTGTCAGCGGCTCGTCCGGTGAGGGGCAAAGGATTTCCATCCTTTGAAACGCCCCACCAGTGCCGTCCCGTGCAGATCTTCCCGCCGATATTGAATTCCGAGCCGATGGCGGAGGCGATCAGACGGGTTTCACTCTTCCCTTTGTAACTGGTATGTGAGTGAACAACGATCGCACTGACCCTTGACACTAGGTAGGAGATGGTCTTCCCAAATCCGTAGGTGCCACCCGTGTAGTGCGCGGTCTTCTCCTTCCCGACGTTCAGAATGAAGTTGACCCAGTCATAGACGTCGTCACCACTCGTCTCATTGGCCAGAAGTGGCCCCCCGAGCCCCTTGGTTCCACGGTCCGAGATGATCAGCCCCTGTACTTTCTTTCCAGAAATGACCTTGGAGAGGTCCGACCCACTGATCTTGCGAGCATTGGTAAATACCTCCTTTAGGCCTTCGATTTCGGACATGCTCAGATCGCGACCTTGAACGTCAAACTGAACCGCACGGACGTCGTCCTGTCGAGCATCCCAGCTGTTTTGGGCGGTTTCTCGAATCAATACCGCGAGGGGGTCGAGACTTGGTCGACCTAGTAACTTCGAGAATCCCTTGGCCGACAGACCACCACTCGGTGGGAACTTCTCAGGAATCCACTCCAGCGCCATTCCTCAGCGCCCCATCTTGCCAAGGAGCGTTTCGACTTCTTCGTCACTGAGCGGAGTGGGCGGTTCGTTGGACAGATCGATCGAGTAGGAGAGGCGAAGCGTACCGGGCGGGACAGTGCCGCAGGTGAACGACTCGGGCGTGATCCGTGGGAAGGCTTCGCCTAAGGCGTCGTAGAACCGAACGTCGACGAGGCGATAGCGGCGGTCGGAGTACTTGTCCTGGTCGGCGATTTTGTAGCCGACCTCCGAAAGGCTCTCTATGAACCTAGCGGAGTCGACGCCAAGATCGAAGATCCTCTTCGCGACGTCGGGGATGCTTGTCCCGGTCGCATCAGGTTCGAAGCGATGATGAGCAAGATGCAGGGTTCCGGTGGGTGGCTCGCGTAGCTGCTCGATGCTGCTGATCTGGACGATTCGCCCCTCTCGGGCGAGAGTCGCCTTTACCTCAAGTGCGTCAGAGCCGTTTCTGAAGTCGTGCTGCGATCCGGAGTGTCCGGTCCAAAGCTCGACTAGTCGAGAGACATCTCGTCGAAGAACCGACTCGAGAACGAGAAGCTCGGCGAGTAGTCCAATCGTCTGGGGCTCGCTCAGCAGTCCTCCAGCACCGGCGATGGAAAACAGGTTGCGCCACTTGGCGAGTGACTCGACTGCCGTCAGCGCAGGCGACTCCGCATCGACTAGATCACCGAGAAGCTCTCGGACGAACTGGACGAAGACGCTGTCCAGATCTCGGAGAAGACACTCCGCACTCAGGAACTGAACGCCACCGAACTCGACCTTGGTGAGATGAATTGCACGGCCATTTCGGTCTTCGGCGAAGGTCTCCCCGGTCTTCAAGGGAACTAGAACGTGACGGTGGCCCACGTTGTCAACTCCGAGGAGAACGTCACCAGCGCCCACCGAAACTCCCGCGTCATTGACCTTGATGAGGTTCTCCTGCCCCGCCGCTTCAGTCTCAAGGACCTCCCAGATCGCCGTCAGATCATTTTCAAGCATCTTTGATCTCCACGTCGTTCATGTCGCCTTCGTCATCCACGATCAAAATATGCGGCACCATGCTGGCAGATTAACTTAAACCCCGCCCAATACAACGACGGCCGGGTTGCATCCGTGTGACGAAGAGGAAACGGAAAAGCGGGCGCTGGCGTAGCGGCGACGCCCCGTCGCCGTAAGGTAACAGCGACGCCCTCGTCGCTCGTTCCCACCCACCGAAGAGTGACCGCAAATCGCCACTGGCGACGAAGGCGTCGCCGATACCATTCTGCGACGAGGCGTCGCAGCTAC
>CAJDUS010000034.1_pt1 | contig 29767 bp, 27 predicted proteins | sample 7390831 | NCBI WGS metagenome assembly CAJDUS01 (sample SAMEA7055684, study PRJEB34461) | soil metagenome | biome: terrestrial ecosystem; feature: Peninsula; material: soil | place: Antarctica | collected 2016
GCGTGCGGCGGGGCCGGTGCACTCGTCAACGACCTCTCGCTCGGTCACGTCATGGTGGTCGCGTCGGCGCTGCGTGACGAGGGGACGAGTTTTCACTACGCGGCTCCGAGTCGGATCATCGACGCTGATCCACTGGGTGTTCGCGTGTTACAAGAGGTCTTGACGGAGAAGAAGGTCGAACACTTCGTTGGTCGGACCTGGACGACGGACGCCTTCTTTCGAGAGACGCGAAGTCGAGTGAATCGGCGAATTGACGAGCACTGTTCGATGGTTGATATGGAGTCCTCGGCGTTCATTGCCGTGTCGAAGTATCGCGGCCTACGATTCGCCCAACTCCTCTACGCCGGTGACTCGCTGGCCGGCGACGAATGGGACGGTCGTTCGTGGTCCTCGGCACGCTCGGTGCGCGAAAGTCTCTTTCGTTTCAGCGCGCTCGCCGCCCTACGACTCCATCAGTCGTCAACAAAATAGTCGCCGTCGGCAATATTTGGTTTCAACCACGCACGCGGTCACCGAGCGCACGAAACTCGTGACGCGCACCGCGACGCATGCGTGGACGACGTGGTCCTCACGCCTACGATTGAGCGTTGTTGGTGGTCAACAATAAGTAAAGGGGCGTTCATGAGCGATAGCAGCGGAGCCGCGCAGACCGGCGCCACCGGCGCCCCCTCCCCCGAACCGAGTACCGACTCCCCCGTTACCGAGCAACTCGACTCCGAAGAGAGCCTTCTCGAAGAGGAGTTCGAAGGAATCTCGACGCGAACGAAGTTGACGGTTCTGTTCGTCGCCATCGTGTTCGTCGCGCTCATCCTCGGAATCTGGCACGACTTCTACTTCCACTGGTTCGAAGTGCACTCGGGCACGGTCAACGAGTCCGGTCCCTACTACGGTTTCTGGAGTGGCTTCGGTTCGGACATCGGTGAGGCGACAATCTTCGTCGGCATCGTGGCGACGTGGCGACACCACAACTGTCACGTCAAGGGGTGTGCTCGACTAGGCCGGCGCGTCGACGGTACGCCGTACCTCGCCTGCCCCAAACACCACCCCGACCACAAGGGCGTCAAGCGGAGCATTTCGCTCGAGGAACTCCGTGGTGCACACAAGCGGGCCAAAGAGGCGCGTCGACCCCACGAGTGAACGGCCAAGGGAAGCGTCACCGAACGTGACGGCTTGACGTCGGCCCTGTCCGACGCCACGAGTGGTGCGACTGGGCTCGACCCCCGATCAGCCGATCTGTCCGATGCAGTACTCGCCCTTTACGAGGAAGGCCTTCAACTTGGTTACGAACGATCCCCTGGTTTGCGTATTGGCGTAGAAGAGCCCATTGCCGAGTTTGCCCGCCTTCTGGAGATCCTCAACCGTCGACCACGCCGATGCGCCACTCCCGAGCGCACAGTCATCGGCGACGAACGCGGCCAATGGCCCGAAGGGACCTTCGCCCGTCGTCTTCTCTGCGGCCGCTTGCGACATCGAGAGTGATTTCAGTTGAGCTGCTTCTCGACCAACCATGCGTGGGTATTGACCCGTCACGTCGGTTAATCCACCCCCACCGAACGCGTCGAGACGAATGGGCATCGGTGTGCAGGCGAAACATCCGAAGGTGTAGGCGAAGCGGTCATCTTCGGTGCGAAGAAGGATTTGGCCGCCGACTCTCACGGGCTCGAATCCTCCGTTGTCGTCCCACGCCACGCCGAGTGTGCTGTTGGGCAACGTCAGGTCAACGACCTTGCCGTAACGACTTCGCGCCGAGTCAAAGGAGTAGAAGACCGGCTCTTGGCAACAGTGAGCCCCGCCCGAGAATCCCTCGATGATGACGTCGGGCACCGCGCCGTGATGAAAACGTACCAAACAGAGTTGATCGATGTAGTGAGTGTCAAGATCATGTGGTCGAGGCAGGACCCACCGATTGGCCGCATCCGAGACGACGAGATAATTCGGTACTGCTACACGACCGGGAGTGGTGGAGGAGGTCGTGGTGCCCTTAGGCGCCATCGACAGAGCCAAAGTGAAGCCGTTAAAGGACACGTGCACATTGGCGGGCGGTCCCGCACTCGCGGCCGCCAATTTGGATGGCGAGAGACACGTGAAGCCGGGCCGGGCCGGGCCGGCGGCCGAGCGTCCAGCGCTCACCACGACCGAAACGACGGCCACCGCGACCAGTACGGCGACACCCACTACGTAGAAACGGGGTCGGCGGCGAGGCCCAACCCACATCACGTGATCCATTACGAACTCCAATCGCGCGGTGCCACGAACTCCCGTGGGCACCTAACTCGATTGTGTCGCGTTACGTCGCGAAATTACCGCACTCGTAAGAAAACTTAAATAAGTCCGAGCGCTCGTACTTCGTCACGCTCCGCGAGTAGTTCGTCGGTCGTCACTTTGATGCGATCCTTCGCGAAGTCGTTGATGTCGAATCCGTCCTTCACCTTCCACGACCCGTTGCCATCCGACGTAATTGGAAGTCCGAAGGTCAGTCCGGCCGGCACCCCGTACTCGCCGTGGCTCGTGACGCCAACTGACGCACAGGTATCACCGGGCGTCGGATTGACGAGACTCACGACGGTGTCGATGGCGGCGTTGGCCGCCGATGCGGCCGAACTGGCGCCGCGCGCCTCGATAATCGCCGCACCTCGCTTCTGGACGGTGGTGATGAAGTCGCCGCGCAACCAGTCGTGGTCGCTGATCACGTCGAGCGTAGGTTTTCCCCCGATCGTGGCGTTGGCGAAATCCGGGAATTGCGTTGCCGAGTGATTACCCCAGATCGCGACGTTCCTTACTTCCTTCACTAGCACCCCGGCCTTCTTCGCGAGTTGAATCTCCGCTCGGTTCTGATCGAGACGCGTCATGGCGAACCAACGGTCGGCGTCAACGTCTTTCGCGTTCGAGCGTGCAATGAGACAGTTCGTGTTACAGGGATTGCCGACCACGAGAATCCGTACGTCGCTCGCGGCGTTCTGCGAGATCGCTTCACCTTGGGGTTTAAAGATCCCGCCGTTCACCTTCAAGAGGTCACCGCGCTCCATGCCGGCCTTGCGCGGAACCGATCCAACGAGCAGGGCCCAATTGGTATTGGTGAAGGCGTGCTGGAGATCGCTCGTCGCCTCGATGCCTCCAAGCAGGGGGAAAGCGCAGTCGTCGAGTTCCATGACGACGCCCTCAAGGGCCTTCATTGCCGGCTCAATCTCGAGCAGTCGCAGCACGATCGGGGTGTCGGGTCCAAAGACCTGACCCGACGCCAAGCGAAACAGCAATGAGTAGCCAATCTGGCCGGCGGCGCCGGTGACGGTGACGTGGACGGGGGTGGTCATAAATCCTCCAGGCTGTTAGAGACGGTCAACAATCGCCGAGCCGAACTCGGAACACTTCACTTCGGTGGCGCCCTGCATTAGTCGGGCGAAGTCGTAGGTGACGATCTTGTCGGAAATCGTCGCCTCCATGGCGCGAACGATGTCGTTCGCAGCGTCGGTCCAACCGAGGTGCTCGAACATGAGCACGCCGGAGAGTAGAACCGATCCGGGATTCACCTTGTCCTGTCCGGCGTACTTGGGCGCGGTACCGTGCGTCGCCTCGAAAATGCCGTGGCCCGTCACGTAGTTGATGTTGGCTCCCGGCGCGATGCCAATGCCGCCGACTTGAGCGGCCAGGGCGTCCGAGAGGTAGTCACCATTCAGGTTCATCGTTGCGATGACGTCGAACTCCGACGCCCTCGTGAGGGACTGTTGGAAGCAGATGTCGGCAATGACGTCCTTGACGAGCAACTTAGAACCGGGCTTGCCGTTGCAGTCATTCCAACTAACCGCCACGTCGTCGAACTCGTCCTTCACCAGTTGGTAGCCCCACTTCATGAAGGCCCCTTCGGTGAACTTCTGGATGTTGCCCTTATGCACGAGCGTGACCGACTCGCGCTCGTGCTGCAGCGCGTAGACCATGGCGGCGCGAATAAGTCGCTCCGAGCCCTCTTTCGAGATCGGCTTCACGCCCAGAGCACTCATTTCGCGGATCTCCCAACCGAACGATTCCCTCAGAAAGGAACGCAGTTTCTCGGCGTCGGGCGTGCCCGCTTCAAGTTCCAGACCGGCGTAGACGTCCTCGGTGTTCTCGCGAAAAATCACCATGTCGACGAGTTCGGGCCGCTTCACTGGGGAGGGCACGCCCTGGAACCAGCGCACGGGCCGCAAGCATACGTAGAGGTCGAGAATCTGGCGAAGGGCCACATTGAGCGAGCGGAATCCTTCTCCGATGGGCGTGCTGAGCGGACCCTTGATGCCGATCAGGTATTCGCGAAAGTCGGCGACCGTCTGCTCGGGTAGCCACTCACCCGTCTCGTCGAAGGCCTTTTGACCGGCGAGCACTTCCTTCCATTCAATGGTCTTGCCGTGCTTTTTGGCCGCGGCGTCGAGGACCATCTTGGCGGCGGGCCAGATGTCGATACCGATGCCGTCGCCCTCAATGAAGGGAATGATTGGGTTATCCGAGACGTTCAGTGCGCCGTCGGCGTTTTGTGTGATTTTGTCAGCCATAACGCCATCTTACGGCCTATTTGAAGGGTCACTTTATGGTCGGAAGTCCTTGTGACGACCTTGAAAACTACGAAAAGAGCGCGTGATAAATCTCGCTCGTCGATGTCGATCGGTTGAGCGTATAGAAGTGCAACCCGGGGGCACCGGACTCCAACAACTCCCTACAGAGCTCGACGGCCGCGCGAATCCCCTCGGTGCGAACTTCTAGTGGGCCCCCGCGCCCATCTGCCGCAACGAGGCGCTCCACGAGCGAGTCCGGCACGACGCCGCCCATCACGCGCATGCGCTCAATACCTGAAATCGTGGTGACGGGCATGATGCCCGGCAGGACCGGCTTCGTGACGCCGAGTTCGCTGAGTTCGCCAACGAGCCTGACCCAGAGCTCGGCCTCAAAGAAGAATTGCGTAACGGCGAAGTCGGCAATGCGCAATTTCTCGGCAAGGAATCTACGATCAGAGGCTCGGTTGGGCGACTTTGGATGACCCGCGGGATGCGCGGCGACCCCGATGGAAAACTCGCCCAGATCGCGCGCCATTTCCACAAGTTCAATGGCGTAAGCGAACTCGGAATCGGCGAACGATGGCTCGGCGGGAATGTCGCCGCCGAGGGCCATGATGTTCGACACCCCCGCGTCGGTGTAGTTCTTCAGCAGGTCGCGCATCTCGGCGCGCGAATGACCGACGCAGATGACGTGGGCCATGGCGCTCACGTAGCCGTCCGATTCAATCTGGGTGACGAGGTCGTAGGTGCGCTGACGCGACGCTCGTCCGCCGCGGTAGGTCACCGAGACGAATGAAGGCCGTAGCGGTTGGATGTCCTCCAACGAGGCCGCCAGTACCGCACTTTCCGCATCGGACTTGGGAGGAAAGAATTCGAATGATCGGGTCGGACCGGCTGCGAGCAGCTCGTCGATGCGCACCGAACTAGTTGGCCCGACCGAAGTCGTCTTCGAGTCGGACGATGTCGTCCTCGCCGAAGTAGCTGCCGTGCTGAACCTCGATGAACACGACGGGAGTGGTCCCGTAGTTCTCGCAGCGGTGGGCCTGGCCAATCGCAATGTCGATGCTCGATCCCGCGCCGAGGTTGTGCTCGACGCCGTCGAGGATCACGGTCGCTTGACCGCTCACAATGAACCAGTGCTCGGCGCGCTTGGCGTGGAACTGGTAGCTGAGTCGTTTGCCCGGCGTCACGACAATGCGCTTCACCTTGTGGTCGAACGCCGTGTCGTCCAGGACCGTGAAGCTGCCCCACGGTCGCTCGGAATATTCGCGGCCCTGGTCGTCGGTCGTGTCGGTCTTATCGGTCATCGCACTTTCTCCGCCGCTAGGACTGCATTGCGTAACAGCATGGCACGGGTCATCGGGCCGACGCCACCGAGACGAGGGGTAACCCAGGCCGCTTTCTCAGCAACATCGTCGTGGATGTCACTGAGGAGTTTCTTACCTTGAAAGATCGTTCCGGCCCCGACGACGGCCGCGCCCGGCTTCACCATATCGGCCGTGACGATGCCCGCCACGCCCGCGGCCGAGACAATCACGTCGGCGGTTCGCGTGAGCGCCCCCATATCCGAAATGCCGGTGTGCAACACGGTGACCGCGGCATTGCAGTTCGCTCGGCGCATCGCCATCAGCAACGCGAGCGGTCGCCCAATGGTGAGACCACGTCCAATGATCGCCACGTGCTTGCCTTCGACTTGCACGTTGTACTCCGCGAGGAGCTCCACGATGCCGCTGGGCGTGCAGGGCAACGGACCCGGAACGCCCATGACGAGACGGCCCAGGTTGGTCGGGTGTAGACCGTCAACGTCCTTTTCGGGATTGACCCGAAGGAGCACTTGCTCCTCGTTGATGCCCTCGGGCAGCGGGAGTTGCACGAGTATCGAGTGAACCTCGGGGTTGGCATTGAACCGGTCGACCACCGCTTCGATCTCTGCTTGGCTGGCGGTGCCCAAAAGATGCTCGTCGAACGAGCGCACTCCGATCTCCTTGCACTCCTCGACCTTCATCTCGACGTAGCGCACGCTGGACGGATTATCTCCCACCAGTAATGTTCCGAGCCCCGGCGTTCGACCCATGGCCGTCAGTCGAGCCGCTCGGTCGGCGAGCTCCATCTTGATTCGTTGCGCGAGCCGTTCGCCGTCGAGTAGTTGTGCGGTCATATCTCTCCTAATGACGGAAGTGACGCTCACCAGTGAGCATCATGACGATCCCGGCCGCGTTGGCCGCGTCAATGACTTCGTCGTCGCGCATTGAACCACCCGGTTGCACGACCGCAGTGACGCCGGCGCTGGTGAGTGATTCGAGTCCGTCGGCGAAGGGGAAGAACGCGTCCGAGGCGGCGGCCGAGCCCTTGGCGAAGTCACCGGCCTTTTGCGTCGCGATGTTCGCCGATACGACCCGCGACTGTTGTCCGGCACCGATGCCGACGGCGACGCCGTCACGAGCAATGACAATCGCGTTACTCGTTGTCCTGGCGCAGACGCGCCACGCAATCTTGAGGTCGCGAAGTTGACGGTCGCTCGGTTGGGCCGTGGTCACGCAGCGCCACTCGCTCACCGGCGCCAACAGTTCGTCGGCGTTCTGCACCAGCGCAGAGTCGCCAAATGTGCGCACACTGAGTCCGAGTGGCTCGGGCGGCGGCGCGGTAAGGAGCCGGGTGGCCTTTCGTCGTTTCACCAAGATCTCAATCGCGTCAGGGTGCATGACGGACGCAATGATGACGTCGGCCTGGGGTCCGGCCGCGATGAGAGTCGCGAGTGCGCCGTCGAGCTCGCCACCAATGGCCACAATGCCCCCAAAGGCACTCTGGGCGTCGGCGGCCAATGACTTCTCGAAGGCGTCGGCGAACGACGTGCCGACGGCGGCCCCGGAGGCGTTGGCGTGCTTGATAATGGCGACCGCCGACGTGCCGGGGACGTCGCTCGCCAATTCGTGCACCAGCCGCCACGCCGCGTCCGCGTCAAAGAGGTTTAAGTACGAGAGTGCCGAACCGGCGTGCTGGGTGACGCCGTCCCACCACGGAGTGGTCCCCGCTACGCGGTAGCGAGCACCGACCTGGTGGGGATTTTCGCCGTAACGAACGACGTTGGCCCGTTCCAGCGTGAGGTGCAGCGTGTCGGGCAGCACGTCGTCGGTACCGGTTGGCGCGTGACCGATGGCGCCGCCGCCATCCATCCAGGCCACGATCTGTGCGTCGTAGTGCGCCGTGTGGGCGAAGGCGGCGCGCGCCAAGTGGTGACGGGTCGCATCAGACAGTGTGCCGGACTGCTCGAGCTCGGCGAGCACCCACTCGTACTGGCGAGGACTCGTGAGCACGCCGACGTGCTCGTGGTTCTTCGCGGCGGCACGCACCATGGACGGTCCGCCGATGTCGATGAGCTCAATGGAGGGATCGGAGGAAAACGGATAGAGATTGCTGACGACGAGGTCGATGGCGGTGATGTCGTGCTCGTGCAACGATGCCAGATGCTCGGGCTTGGTCCGGTCGGCCAGGATGCCGGCGTGGATGCGCGGATGCAGTGTTTTCACCCGTCCGTCGAGCATTTCGGGGAATCCCGTCACGTCGGCGACGTCGCGGTGGGCAATGCCGGCCCGACGCAGCGCCGTGGCCGTGCCACCCGAAGCCACGAGATCAAAACCGAGCGCGTGCAGGGCACCGGCCAACTCCACGAGTCCGGTCTTGTCGTACACACTGAGTAAGGCCCTCATCTACTCCTCTTCCAAGGTGCCAGCACTCGACGACGGTTCTAATCCTTCGCGAAGTGACGCCATCACCCTACCGACCACCACTGGGTACAACGTGCGCTCAACGACCTTGATGCGCTCGTGGAGCGAGGCTTCGGTGTCGTTCTCTTCGATCGCAACACGACGCTGCGCGAGGATTGGGCCGTCGTCTAACGACTCGGTCGCAATGTGCACCGTGCAGCCCGTCTCCTCGGCACCCGAGCGAAGCGCCTGCTCGACGGCGTGCCACCCCTTAAAGGCGGGCAAGAGACTGGGGTGCGTATTGAGGACCCGGCCGGGAAACGCTGCGTGAAACGTAGCCGTAAGAACGGTGCCAAAGCCCGCCATGGCGACGAGATCAATGTCCCGTTCGACGAGTTGATCGGTGAGCGCCTGCGTGTAGCCCTCGCGATCGAAGTCGTCCCTAAATCCGCCGTAGCGGGACCGGTCGACGAAAAGTGACGGCACGCCGAGACTGGCCGCGAGGTCGCGTGCCCGACACGGCCGGTCTGTCGCCACCAGGGCCACTCGAATGCCGGCCTCGACGATGGCTTCAAATATGGTCCCCGAACCCGAGACCAGCACGCAAAGACGAATGTCCGCCAACGCGCTACAACGCCTTGACGATCTCGCCCATTTTCTGGCCGGCTTCGGTCGGGTTCTGACAGACGTGCACGCCCGCGGCACTGAGCGCGTCCATCTTGGCCTGTGCGGTGCCCTTCGAACCAGAAATAATTGCGCCGGCGTGACCCATCTTTCGTCCCGGGGGCGCAGTGACACCCGCGATGTAGGACACGACGGGCTTGGTCATGTTGGCCTTAATCCACTCGGCGGCGCGCTCTTCTTCGGAGCCGCCAATTTCGCCGATCATCATGACCGCCAGCGTGTCGGGGTCGGCCTCGAAGGCGCTAAGGCAGTCAATGAAGTTAGTGCCGGGAACGGGGTCTCCCCCAATTCCGACGCACGTGGTCTGGCCAATCCCTTGTTGGCTCAGTTCGTAGAGCGCCTGGTAGGTCAGCGTGCCCGATCGCGACACGATGCCGACCGGGCCGCCGGCCAAGGCAATGTCGCCCGAGGTGATGCCGATGTTGCACTTGCCGGGGCTGATGATGCCGGGACAGTTGGGGCCGAGCAGGCGAACTCCGGGGAACTCTTCGACGAGTCGGTTGTAGGTGATCGCCTCGTCCTGGGCCGGAATGCCTTCGGTGATGCAGACAATGAAGGTGATGCCGCCCTCGGCCGCTTCAATGATCGCGGCCGCGGCGAATTTCGGCGGCACGACCACGAACGACGCGGTAGCGCCCGTCGCCGCGACGGCCTCCTTTACCGAGTTAAAGACCACAATGCCGTCGACGTCGCTGCCACCCTTGCCCGGCGTGACGCCACCTACGACCTTGGTGCCGTAGTCGCGGTTGCGCAGACCATGGAAGCGACCCTGACCGCCAGTCAGTCCCTGCACGATCACTCGGGTGTTCTCATCTACAAAAATGCTCATAACTCTTCCTTTACGCGTTCGCGAGGCCGACGGCGCGGCGCGCGGCGTCCAACATCGTCGGTTCGGTGATTAGTGCATCGTTGAGATGCGGGGCGAGAATCGCGCGACCTTCAACGGCGTTCGTGCCGTCGAGACGCAGCACGATGGGTGAGCTGATCGAGACGCGCTTCAGTGCTTCGAGCACGCCATTGGCCACGTCGTCAACGCGCGTAATGCCACCAAAGATATTGACGAAGATTGCTTTCACCTTGGGGTCGGCGTTAATGACCTCCAAAGCCGACGCCATGACGTCGGCGTCGGCACCCCCACCAATGTCGAGGAAGTTGGCGGCCGTTCCTCCGACCTGATTGACGACGTCAAGTGTCGACATCGCCAGACCCGCGCCGTTGGCGATGATGCCGACGGTGCCGTCCAAACCAATGTAGTTAAGACCCTTTTCCTTGGCCATCTTCTCGCGAGGGTCCTCGAACTCGTCGGCGCGGAACTCTTCCCACTCGGGGTGGCGAAACGATGCGTTCTCGTCGAGCGTCACCTTGGCGTCGAGCGCGTGCACCTTGTTGTCCGGCGTCAGGATCAGCGGATTGATTTCGGCGAGGTCGCAGTCGCCCTTGGTGTAGCACTCGTAGAGACGTACGAGCAGTTCGGCCGCCTGTTCGCGCGCCGCTTCGTCCAAGGCAGCGTCGCTCACCCAACGCCGGGCAGTCGCGAGGTCCAGTCCGCGAACGGGGTCAATGGAGAGAAAGGCAATCGCGTCGGGATTCTCCTCGGCCACGACCTCGATCTCGACGCCACCTTGGGCGCTCAGCATGCCGAGGTGCACCTTGTTTTGCCGGTCCAACGTGAAAGAGGCGTAGTACTCCTTCGCGATCTCACTCGATCGCTCAATCCAGACGCGACGCACTACGTGGCCTTTGATGTCCAGACCGAGGATGGTGCCGGCGTGTTCTCGAACCTCGTCCTCGTTCACAGCTAGTTTCACGCCCCCGGCCTTTCCGCGACCGCCGACCTTGACCTGCGCCTTCACGACGACCGGATAGCCCACGCGGTTGGCAACTTGGAGAGCCTCTTCGACCGTGTCGGCAATGTCGCCGGGCGACACGGCAATGCCGTAGCGCGCGAAGTACTGCTTGCCCTGATATTCGAACAGATCCATCGGCTTCTGCTTTCAACTGTGTGATTGTCGGTTGACAATGTAGGTGATTTAGTGCTGGTGCTCTCTCGCGTCGAGCGTTGCTTCGAGCCACGTCCCGATTTCGGCGAGCGAGGCGCCGGGCGTGAAGACCCGCGCGACACCAAGCGCTTCGAGACCGACGATGTCGTCGTCGGGGATGATCCCACCGACCAACAGCAATACGTCCTCACGGCCCTCGGTCTTTAAGAGATCGATAACGCGCGGCACCAGCACCCGGTGGGCGCCCGAGAGCAGTGAGAGCCCGAGCGCGTCGGCGTCCTCTTGGATCACCGCCTGGACGATTTGTTCGGGTGTCTGGTGCAGACCGGTATACACAACCTCAAAGCCGGCGTCGCGCAGCGTGCGCGCAATAACCTTGGCGCCGCGATCGTGACCATCGAGACCGGGTTTGGCGACGACGACGCGGTACGTGCGATTCATTGGACCCGATTCTAGAGCCGCGTAAAGAACGCGGAATTCAATCCGACTCCAGCGCGCGAGCATTCAAAGTGGCCCGAGTAGCGTTCATCCGTGCCCAAGACGTCGTTGCCCAACCGGAGCAAGCTCCACGCACTCGTCTCGGCCATGCGTCCGGCCCAGTGGGTGAAGAACGGGATTATCGTGGTCGCCCCCGCCGCCGCCGGCGTGATCACCCACGCCGACGTCATTCGCCACACGGTGGGCGCGTTCCTAGCCTTTTGTTGCGTCTCGTCGGCGATGTACATCTTCAACGACCTTCGCGACGTCGAGGCGGACCGCCAGCATGCCACCAAGCGCTACCGCGCCATTGCCAGTGGTCAGCTCCCCTTCGTGGTCGCCAAGACCGCCGCGATTGTCCTGTTGGTGGTGGGATTCGCGATTCCCTTCGCGCTCTGGCATCCGAGCCAACTGCTCCTCGTGCTCGGGCTCTACGTCGTGATCACCGTCAATTACATCGTCTGGCTTAAGAATGTCGCGGTCATCGAACTCGCCAGTGTCACGAGTGGATTCATCCTTCGCGCCTACGCCGGAGCGGCGGCGTCGCACATCGACGTCTCGACGTGGTTCCTCGTGGTCATTTCCTTTGGCGCCCTCTTCCTCGTGGTCGGCAAAAGGTCCAGCGAACTCGATTCCCTGGGCGAAGGCGTCACGCGCAAGGTCCTTGCGCAATACACCTCCCAGTTCTTGCACTCCGCACTCACCATGAGTGCCACGGTTGTCGTGACGGGCTACTGCCTGTGGGCGTTCGATACCTCCTCATCAGGACTTTCTTCTATTCGACACGACATTGTACCGACCCGTTTAAGCGTTATCCCGGTCGTCCTGGCCGTCCTTTACATCATGCAGTCGTCCCAAACGAGAGAGGCCGAAGCGCCCGAGCATCTCATCTTGCACAACCGAACCATTCAGATCCTCTTCGTGCTCTGGGCCGTCGCCCTCGCCCTCGGGACCTACGCGTGAGCCGCGAGAAACTCACCGGTTGGGGTCGCACCACGACGGCAATTGCCGACGTCCAGCGCCCCACCAGCGAGTCCCAGGTCCAAGAGATCTTGGCGCACTCCTCCGAGGTGATTGCGCGAGGACTCGGACGCAGTTATGGCGACGCCGCTCTGCTCGGTGGCGGTGTCGTCCTCGACAATCGAGGCTTCGACGCGATTGGACCCATCGCCGACGACGGCACGGTGACACTGGGAACTGGTGTTTCCATCGACCAACTCCTCGACATCGCGATTCCGCTCGGCTGGTTCGTCCCCGTCACGCCCGGGACCCGTCAGGTGACAATCGGGGGCGCCATTGCCGCCGACGTCCACGGCAAGAACCACCACGTCGACGGCTCGCTCGGGGCCCACGTCCTCGAGCTTCGATTGGTCACGCCCTCTGGAGCGCTGACCCTCTCGCCCACCAACGACGCTGAACTCTTCTGGGCGACCTTGGGTGCCATGGGCCTCACCGGTTTCGCAACCAGCGTGACGATCAAGCTGATGAGAATTGAAACCGACCAAGTTCTGGTCGACACCGATCGCTTCGGTGACCTCGACAGCGTGATGAGTGCAATGACCGAGGGCGACCGCGACTTCCGGTACTCCGTCGCCTGGGTCGACTGCATGACGCGTGGCAAGCACATGGGCCGCGCACTACTCACGCGTGCGCTGCACGCGCAACGCGGTGACGTCGACGAAGCGGCGCTGCACGGACCGCGGTCGTCCAAACTCGCTATCCCGTTCGTGGCGCCTAGTGGACTGCTCAACTCGCTCAGTGTGAGGGCCTTCAATGAGGCGTGGTTTCGCACCTCCCCTCGTCACGAAGAGCGCGAAGCGCAGTCGCTACGGCAAACGCGGCTTCGTCCAATATCAGTTCTGCGTTCCCGACGTCGCCGCCGATACTGTCGGGCGAGCGATCGACCATCTCTGCACGTCCAAGGTGCCGAGTTTTCTCGCCGTCTTGAAACGCTTTGGCCCAGCCACGCCCGGCCCGTTGTCGTTCCCGATGCCCGGTTGGACGTTGGCCCTCGACCTCCCCGTGGGACCGTCAAAACTTCCGGGCGTCCTAGACACTCTCGACGAGTTGGTCATTGACGCAGGCGGGCGCGTCTACTTCGCCAAGGACGCGCGACTCAGCCCCGACAAGGTACGCGCCATGTATCCGCGACTCGATGAATTCCTGCGCCTCAAGAACCACGTCGACCCCGATCACCAACTGACGAGCGACCTCGCTCGTCGTCTCCACCTATCAGGAAAGTAGGAACAATGGACAACGCCTTCGGACAGCCCCAGACCGTCGTCGTACTGGGCGGCAGCTCGGATATTGCGCGCGCACTCACGAAGAAACTCTGCGCCGCGCGAGCGCATACGGTCGTCCTCGCCGGACGCAATCAGACCCTCCTCGATGAAGCGGCGAGCGAAGCGAAGGATTACGGTGCGACGACGACCGACGTGGTGCTCTTTGACGCCGAGGATCCCTCCAACGCGGCCCGAGTCGTTACTGAAGCGTTCGACAAGGTCGGTGAGAACGTCGACCTCGTCGTCGTTGCCGTTGGTCTACTGGGCGACCAATTCGAACAGGAGAACAGCGCCGTTGCGGCCGCGCGTGTCGCCACCGTCAATTTCTCGTGGCCGGTCGCGGCCCTCGCCGAGATACGCCGACGTCTCGTCGAACAAGGGAGCGGACGGATTCTCGTAATGTCGTCGGTGGCGTCAATTCGCGTGCGACGAAACGCCTATCTCTACGGTGGCGCCAAAGCCGGCCTCGACCGACTTTGCGACGGACTGGCCGATTCACTCAACGGCACCGGCGTGACGCTCCAACTGGTTCGACCGGGTGTCGTGCGTACCAAAATGACGGCCGGCCTGGCCGATATTCCTTTCACCACGAACGCCGACGAGGTCGCGACCAACATCGTCAAGGGCCTGGCATCGGGCGAACGGTTTATTTGGAGTCCGCCGCTACTGCGCTACGTCTTCGCGATCCTTCGTCACCTGCCCAAACCACTGTGGCGAAAGGCAGTTGATCGCTAACCCGGTTTGGTCGTCGTCGTCGTACTCCCGGTCTTCGTTGTCTCATCGGAACGAAGTGACATCGTGAAGAAGTCACGAGCCCAGTAGGCCTCGAAGTAACGCGACGGATTGCCGGGCATCAGGTTCAAGAGTTTCTGTCCATTGCCGCCGTTGAGGGGTGTATTGGGGGGGCCGGTGTAGGTCGAGTACTGGACCCAGTCGGTGTTGATGTCGAGTTCCATGGCCTCTATGGCGCCGGCCCGCACGAGGACGTTCGCCAAGTCCGCAATGGACATGCTCGGGCCGCCCACGTAGATGAGCGCCCCGTCCTTGGTGATACCGAGTCCGGATCGCCAAACGTTATAGCCCCCGCCCAACGTCGCACCCCATTTCGTGGAGTTGGCGTTCGTGAGACCGGGGACTGGTTTCGAGTTGTCGACGACGAGGTCAAGGTTCTGGCGCACCGAGGCAATCTGATTGGTCATCACCACGTCACGGCCCCACTTGGCCACGACCATACGACCGTTCTTAAAGATGACGACCGAGGCCGCACCCGTTCGCAGTGGGTCGAGCATTTTGCCGTCGGTGTAGTACCCGCCGTTGGCGTTTTGCATCAAGAAGCCGGCATTGAATGCGGCGACCAGATTCTCGGTGCGCTTCGCACTGACGGGCGCGGTGAACTTGAAGGGACCACCACCGGGAATCTGCGAACCGGAGTAGAGCTGCGCGGTGAGCAAGTTGGTATCCATCCAGGCCACGCCGACGACGTAACTAGTGTGCAGGGCGTCGGGACGAACGAACGCCTCGTACACGGTGGGGATGCCGTTGGCGGTCGTGCGACCCGCGGCGTGCCACACACCCTCTCCCGGCAGTGGGTGGGGGTCGGGCGAGACGATGTTGACCGGCGGAGCCAGCGCGTTGCGCGAGTGGTACGTCTTGGTGGTCGCGCCCGTTCCAAAGGATCCAACCGGTGGTGCCCCGCCGGTCTTTGGTTTGTTCAATTTGTAGAACTCGCTCTCGGCCCAGGTGACGACGCTGCCGAGGCCGTGCTGGCGGCCCCACTCGGCGGCCCTCGCCGACTCAGAGACGCCGTAGCTCGGATTGAGGAGCGCGAAGAAGAGTGTCACGGCGAGGTACATGAAGGTGATCAACGTCGCCAAGGCGAGCAGAACGAGCGATCGTCGGCGCCAGTAGACCGACGCCGGGTATCGATGGACGGACGCTCCGGGCGGCGGCGGTGGTCGATATGCCGGACGCTCGTAGACCATGAGTCTTCATTCTGACACCGAGAACGTCGTGTTCCCCTCGAGAGCCGCCGATTCTTAGCGTCGTATTAGGCGCGATGCAGTGGCGTCATCGCCAAGACCAACTGCTTGGTCCCGTGTTGAACGAAATCAACCGCGGCGCGCGAATGCGCACCCGAACCCTCCACGTTGGTGACGACGCCCGGACCGAAACGGTCGTGGACGACGCGGTCCCCGACGATCAGACCGAGTTTCTCGGCTCCGGTCGAGCGGACCGGCGGCGCGGCCCCAGTACCGAAGGCCCGTCCTTCGGTGAACTCGGTCCCTCGACCGACAAAACCGTCAGAATCAGCGAAGTCGGCCCGGCGCAGCGGTTTGGTCGCGGAAATATCATGGACCAGTTCCGGCGGGATTTCTTGAAGGAATCGACTCGCCAGTGCGTCTTGACGGTGTCCCCACATGGTGCGCGACCACGCGTGGGTGAGCACGAGGTGGCGCATGGCTCGAGTGATGCCCACGTAACACAGGCGGCGCTCCTCTTCTAGTTCGGCGTCGTCGGACAGTGCGCGACGGTGCGGAAAGATCGTCTCTTCGAGTCCAGTGATGACCACCGCGGGAAACTCGAGACCCTTGGCCACGTGCAGCGTCATCATCGAGATCGCGCCGGCGCCGCCGTCTAGTTGGTCGGAGTCCGCGACGAGTGCCATTCGTTCAACGAAGTCCATCAACGTGTCGTACTGGCTCGCCGCGGAGGCCAGTTCGCCAAGGTTCTCCAGCCGCGAATACGCCTCGTCGGTATTCTCCGCTCGAAGGGCGTCGCCCATGCCCGACTCGCGCACGATTGCGTCAATTACTTCACGCGGTGCCAGATCGTTCGCCATGGCGCGCAGTTCGTCGAGCACGAACGAGAACTTCTGCGCGCCGCTTAACGCCTTGCCGCTGAGGCCGGCCTCTTTGGCGTAGTGCGTCGACTCGGCAAACGAGAGTGCGTGCTGGGCGGCGTAGATGCCGAGCTTCGCCTGGGCCGCGGCCCCAATGCCGCGTTTGGGTTCGTTGATCACGCGCCGGGCCGAGGCTTCGTCGCGGGGGTTGACCAGCAGTCGCGCGAAGGCCAGTGCGTTCTTGATTTCTTTGCGGTCGTAGAAGCGCATGCCCGAGATGACGCGATACGGAATGCTTGCCCGAAGCATCTCTTCTTCCAGGACGCGACTCTGCGCATTGGTGCGATAGAAGACCGCCATCTGATTCCACGCGAGACTTGATTGAGTGGCGAGTCGTCGAAGTTCGCTCGCCACCCAACGGCCCTCGTCGTATTCGTCGCCGGCGCGGTAGAGCCGGATCTTCTCGCCCCGCACGTCGTCGGTGAAAAGGTTCTTCGCGTGACGGCTCGCGTTCTTCGCAATGACCGCGTTGGCGGCGTCGAGGATTGTCTGCGTCGAGCGGAAGTTCTGCTCCAGGAGAATCATGGTGGCGTCGGGAAAGCGTTGTTCGAACTGCAAGATATTGCGAACGTCAGCGGCGCGGAAGCGGTAGATCGACTGGTCGGAGTCGCCCACGACGCACAGGTTGCGGTGCTTCTCGGCGAGCATCATCACCAGTTGGTTCTGCACGCCGTTGGTGTCTTGGAACTCGTCGACGAGCAGATACTTGAACCGGTTCTGGTACGACTCGCGCACCGAGTCGTCCTTCTTCAGCATCGCGACCGCGTTTAGTAGCAAGTCGTCAAAGTCCATGGCGTTGGCCAGAAGCAACCGCGCCTGGTAGAGGTGATAGATCTCGGCGATGCGACGGTGATGGGGGTCGTCACCCGAACCGGCGTCGGCGTAGAGGTCGGGGGTGAGCATTTCGTTCTTCGCCGCCGAGATCGCGGCCGACACGCTGCGCGGCGAGAGTCGCTTGGTGTCGAGGTTGAGTTCCTTCATAATGCGCTCGACCGCCGACTCGGCGTCGCCGGCGTCGTAAATCGTGAACCCGCGCTGGTAGCCGAGTACGTCGGCGTGGGCCCGCAGCATTCGCAGACAGGCCGAGTGAAACGTTGAGACCCACATCTCTCGGGCCTGCGAACCAACGAGCTCGATGACACGACGGCGCATCTCGTCGGCCGCTTTATTGGTGAACGTGATGGCCATGATTTCCCACGGCCGGGCGTCGCCCATGGCCAGGATGTGAGCAATACGTCGCGTCAAGACTCGCGTTTTGCCCGATCCGGCTCCGGCGATGACGAGGAGCGGGCCACCACGTTGCACCACGGCTTCACGCTGGGGAGCGGTCAGTCCTTCGAGTAGTGAGTTGGGGTCGAGGCGGTTCTCCGGAGTCGCCGGGCCGTTCCCCCAGAGCGACTCGTCAGAGAACGAGGGCCGGCTCACTCCCACTCAATGGTGCCCGGCGGCTTGCTCGTGACATCGAGCGCAACGCGGTTCACCCCGTCGACTTCACGGATCAGTCGGTTGGCGATTGACTCAATCACGTCGTAGGGCAGGCGGGCCCAGTCGGCGGTCATGGCGTCATCACTGGTCACCGCCCGGATGATGATCGGGTACGCGTAGGTTCGTCCGTCGCCCATGACGCCCACAGTACGCACGGCCGGTAACACGGCGAAGCTCTGCCAGAGTTCGCGGTAGAGACCGGCCTTCTTTATTTCGTCGACGACCACGTAGTCGGCGTTTCGAAGAATCTCGGCCCGTTCGCGCGTGACTTCACCGACGATGCGCACGCCCAGTCCCGGACCGGGGAACGGTTGACGCCAGACGATATCGCCCGGCAACCCCAACTCCTCGCCGATGTGACGAACTTCGTCCTTGAAGAGACTGCGCAGCGGCTCGACGAGTTCGAACGAGAGATCCTCGGGAAGTCCACCGACGTTGTGATGACTCTTGATGTTGGCGGCGTGTCCCGAACCCGACTCAATGACGTCGGGGTAGAGCGTGCCCTGGACGAGAAAACGTGGTCCGTCACCGCCCTTACCGAGGTCGCGCGCCACGGTCTCGAACTCGCGAATGAACAGCTCACCAATGATCTTGCGCTTGGCTTCGGGGTCGGTGACCCCGGCCAGTGCGTCGAAGAATCGATCCTGCGCCTTCACGTGAATGAGCTCGACGCCGAACTGACGGGTGAAGGTCGCCTCGATCTGCTCGCCCTCGTTCTTGCGCATCAGACCGGTGTCCACGAAGACGCACGTCAGCTGCGTCCCGACGGCTTTGGTAACGAGTGCGGCGGCCACGGCTGAGTCAACGCCGCCCGAGAGGGCGCAGAGGACTTTCTCGTCGCCAACCTGGGCGCGTATGGCCGCAACCTGGTCTTCAATAATTGACGTGTTCGTCCAGGTGGGTGGAATCTCGGCGACGTGGTGAAGGAAGTTGACGAGCAGCGCCTGGCCCTGCTCGGTGTGTGCGACCTCGGGGTGGAACTGCACGGCGTGGAGCCGACGCGTGACGTCCTCCATCACGGCGACGGGCGCCTCGGGCGACGAACCGGTGACGACGAAACCGTCGGGGGCCAGCGAAATTGCGTCACCGTGACTCATCCAACACGTCACACTGGTCGGCCATTCGTGCATCAGTACTGACGAGCCGTGTCGCGTCACGGTGGTGCGACCGTATTCCCCGTTGCCGGTATGAGCTACTTCCCCACCTAGTTGTTGGGCCATGAGCTGGGCGCCGTAACAGATGCCGAGGACGGGGATGCCCAGTTCGTAGATGGCGGGATCGAGCGATGGGGCCGGAACTTCGTAGACCGATTTCGGACCACCGGAGAGAATGATCGCGGCCGGCGCCTTCGCGCGAACCTCGTCGGCCGTGATGGTGTGTTGCACGATCTCGGAGTAGACGTGAGCCTCGCGGACTCGTCGAGCAATTAATTGCGCGTACTGAGCGCCGAAGTCGACAACAAGAACGTTCTGGGTCAATGTCCCATGCCAACGCCCTGCGAGCGTTGCAACTGCTTTCCTTCGGTCTGCAGGGACGGGGCGAGCATGATCTCGGCCTTCTGGAACTCCTTGAGCGTCTCGTAACCACACGTCGCCATTGAGGTACGAAGCGCGCCAAAGAGATTGAGTCGCCCGTCGTTCTCGTGCGCCGGTCCGAGCAGGACCTCCTTCAGCGTGCCGCGAACCTGCGTGCGAACACGCGTGCCGCGTGGCAGGGTCGGGTGAAATGTCGCCATGCCCCAATGGAATCCCCGCGCCGGTGCCTCGACGGCACTGGTGAGCGGCGAGCCGATCATGACGGCGTCGGCGCCACAGGCGATGGCTTTGGCGATGTCGCCACCCTTACTCATGCCGCCGTCGGCGATGACGTGGACGTACACGCCGGACTCGTCGAGGTAGCGCATGCGCGCTCCGGCGACGTCGGCAATGGCCGTGGCTTGGGGCACACCAATGCCGAGCACGGCTCGTGAAGTGCAGGCGTTACCGGGGCCGACGCCGACGAGGACGCCAGCGGCGCCGGTGCGCATCAGGTGCAGCGCCGCCTGGTAGCTAGCGCACCCACCGACAATCACGGGGAGCTCAAATTCGCGGATGAACTTCTTCAGGTTGAGAGGCTCCACGGTCTTAGAGACGTGCTCGGCCGAAACGACCGTTCCCTGAATGACGAGAATGTCGAGTCCGGCGTCGAGGATGGTTTTGGCCATCCAGTCGGTACGCGCCGGCGTCACCGAGGCCGACGTCGTGAATCCGGCGGCCTTCATCTCCTTGATGCGCTGACCGACCAGTTCGATTTTGACGGGTTCTAAGTACATCTGCTGCATGCGGGCCGTGGCCTTGTCGTCGTCGAGCTCGCGGATCTCCTCGAAGAGGGGCATCGGGTCCTCGTAACGGGTCCAGAGACCTTCGAGGTTAAGGACGCCGAGACCACCAAGACGTCCGAGTTCAATCGCGGTGTCGGGTGACATCGCACCGTCCATGGCCGAACCAAGGACTGGGAGTTCAAACTTGTAGGCGTCAATCTGCCACGAGATGTCGACGTCTTCGGGGTCCCTGGTGCGTCGCGAGGGCACGATGGCGATGTCGTCGAAACCGTAGGCCTGCCTCGCTGTTTTAGAGATGCCGATCTCAACGTCTGCCATGGGTCCTCCAGCTGAAACAGCACTCAAACGTGATGTGCGTTCCAGACATTCTACTGGCCCGCGTTAGGGCCACCCCCTCTTCGCTTCGGGCCATTCAACCCCCGTCACGACACAGAGCAACTCGGTCAGGACGCGCGCCGTTGCGCCCCAAATGAGGTCACCGGGCACGCGGAAAAAGTAGATCGGAAAGTAGCCTTTGGCGTCCGCACCAAAACGCGGCCGGTCGCGACGCCACTGCTCCTCCACGAAGGCGCCCTCGGCGAGCAGTTCGGCGAGTGAGACCGTGAAGACCCGCTCGACTTCGGCGGGATCGATCACGAACGTGGGACGAGTCCCCAACACGCCAATGACTGGCCAGATCGAAGAACCGAAGGCGAACGTGATGAGTGGACTGAGCCAGCCAATGGTCTCGACCGACGATTCATCCAGTCCCACCTCTTCGCGAGCCTCGCGAAGTGCGGTTTCGATCGGTGTTTCGCCCTCGTCGCTTCGTCCGCCGGGCAGCGCGATCTCCCCGCGATGCTCGCGCAACGTAAAGGATCGTCGGGTGAGGACGAGATGAGTCTCGCCGTCCTCTTCAAAGAGGGCGACGAGTACCGCCGAGCGACGAGTGATCGGACGCGCCTGCGCGTCAACGACCTCGGCCACTGCACTCTCGGCAGTGGGAAAGGGTGCGGTCTCGAAGTGGCGCATGCCGTTCTTGAGGCGTTGGACGACGAGGCCTAGACCGAGCCCGGTTCGTTGCCCACTCGCCAACGACGCCCACGGGGCTGAGGCACCGGGCAAGATGTCGTCAGGTTCAGGGAGAATTTGGGGATACTCGTGTCCTTCGAATCGTGCCGGCCACGACCGTTCTGGCGCCACGCACAATCTCCTCTAATGTTGTACATCGATTGACGAATCCGTCACATTTTACGCGGCCCCACTTTCACCGCAATCAGGAGAACCGCCCTTCATGAAATCCCTCGCTCGCTTTTGCTTTCAACGCCGTTGGTGGATCCTCATCGCCTGGGTTATCCTCCTCGTCGGCATCAACATTTTCTCGCAAACCCTCGGCTCGGCGTACGCGAATTCGTTCAGTCTCCCGGGCACTAACTCAACGCACGCCGAATCGCTCCTGAAGTCGGGCTTCGCGAGCAAGTCGGGCGACGTCGACGAGATTGTCTTCCAGGCCACCAACGGAACGATTCTCAGCCACAAGGCGTTGATCGACGAAGCGGTCGCCAAAATCGCCAAACTTCCCGACGTCGCCAGCGCGGTCTCGCCCTTCGAGGACGGGGCCTTGCAAATAAGCAAGGACGGCACTATCGGGTACGCGGTTGTCTATTTCTCCAAGCAGGCCTTCAAACTCCAGAACCCCCAGATCCAGGCAGTCGAGAACGTCGCGGTGAAGGCTCGCTCGAATTCACTCAACGTGCAGTTCGCGGGTAACGCCTTTGGTGTCCTCGACCAGCCCAAGGGCAGTCCGGGCGAATTCTTCGGTCTCATCGCCACGGCCATTGTGTTGGTGTTGGCGTTCGGATCGTTTTGGGCGATGCTCCTGCCCCTGGGGGTGGCCCTCTTCGCTCTCGGCATCGCCACCGCCACCACGACGCTGCTGAGCCACGTGCTCAACATTGCAACCTTCGCGCCGATTTTGGGATCACTCATTGGGTTGGGCGTCGGGATTGACTACGCCCTCTTCATCGTGACGCGGTCCCGTCAGGGTTTGAAACGTGGCATGAGTGTCGAAGACTCAATCGTGACTGCGGTCAACACCTCGGGACGAGCGGTACTCTTCGCCGGCTCGACCGTGTGCATTGCGCTGCTCGGCATGCTCGTGCTGCAACTCTCCTTCTTGAACGGCGTGGCCATCGCGGCCTCGTTGACCGTCCTCATCACGATGTTCGCTTCGTTAACCTTGTTGCCGGCGTTGCTCGGTTTCTCAAAATTTCACGCATTGAGCCGGCGGGAACGACGCAATCTGAAGAAGAACGGCCCAGATCCGCTCGTCGTCGCAACTGGTTGGCAGCGCTGGGCCGACTTCGTTGGCCGACACCCGAAGAAACTTTCGCTCGTCGCACTGCTCGCCATCGTCATCATCTGCGTGCCCTTCTTCTCGCTCCATTTGGGCAGTTCGGACCAGGGCACCGATCCGGCGGGCACGACGACGCGTCAGGCCTACGACTTGCTCGCCAAGGGCTTCGGTCCCGGGTTCAACGGACCGCTCCAGGTCGTGGGTGTGATTCACAGCCCAAAGGACGAGGCCACCTTGGTCGCCCTCGGACAGAAGTTGCAAGGCAAGCCCGATGTCGCCGCGGTCGCACCTTTGCAGGTGAGCAAGAACGGGAAGATTGGGGTTCTCTACGTGGTACCGAAATCCAGTCCCGAAGACAAGAAGACCGAAAATCTCATCGCCACGATCAGAAACGTCGACATCCCCGCCGTCACCACGTCATCGCATACCGCGATCTACGTCGGCGGACTGACCGCAATCTTCGTCGACTTCGCGCAGGTCTTCACCTCCAAGATCCCGTTATTCGTCGGGGTGATTGTGCTCCTCGGCTGCCTGCTCTTGATGGTCGCTTTCCGCAGCATTGTCATTCCTTTAACGGCGGCCGCGATGAACATCTTCGCGGCCGGTGCCTCGTTCGGTCTCGTCGTTGCGGTCTTTCAGTGGGGTTGGGGTAGTTCGCTCATCCACGCCGGCACCGGGCCGGTCGAATCCTTCTTACCGACGATCATGATCGCCATCCTCTTCGGACTCTCCATGGACTACCAGGTCTTTTTAGTGTCGCGAATGCACGAGGAGTGGCTCAACACCGGGAGCAACACCGAAGCCATCAACCGAGGACAGGCCAATACCGGTCGCGTGATCTCCGCGGCCGCACTCATCATGATCTGCGTCTTCTTCTCCTTCGCCTTCGGCGGACAACGCATCATTGCGGAGTTCGGCATTGGACTAGGCGGCGCCGTGCTCATGGACGCCTTCATCCTTCGTACGGTGCTGGTGCCGGCGCTCATGCACTTCTTCGGCGATGCGAACTGGTACATGCCCAAATGGCTCGAGAAGACCGTCCCCCATTTCGCGGTGGAGGCGACCGAAGACGTTCCGGTATGACCCTAAGAATCGGGTAATACCTAAGGGTTTTTGTCATTCTTCAAACGACGCGGCACCCCTCGCACCGTTAGGTTTGTGCCGAGGGAACTGGGGGCATCGTGGAAATTCATAGGTCGTTTCATGGTGGTGGACCGAGCGGTCTCCTTGGGGGTCACGGATTCGGGCGCATGTTTGGCATGGGCCCACGCGGTGGTAACGGTTTTGGGGGATTTGTCGTCTTGATACTTTTCTTCTTGGTTCTGATAGCAGTCGCGTGGGTCATCACTCGACTTGTTGGTGGTGGGCCGTCACACGAGCACGCCCAGAGCCCGATGGCGCCGACTCTTTCGGCACCGGGCACCGGTCCTATCGACGTGCTGCGGATGCGTCTCGCGCGAGGTGAGATCGACGAAGACGAGTTTACGAGTCGACTACGACTCCTCCAAGGCGACCCGGTCACGCAGTAGGTCGTTCTCGCGTGACGCGTGCACGTGGTCGACACGTTCAGCCGCTCTTGTCCTCGATTTCCCACGCGTGATCCACTACGTGCCACGCGAGTCGCCGCAGTGCGTAGCTCGGCGGCCAGGAGCTTTCCGGCGAGCCGGCCAACATTGTCGCGGTAATGATGTCGCGCTGTTCACTCCACGGCGTGCGGGGCGCTACGCGCGTGCCCAGTTTCGAACAGTAGTGACGTTCGGCCTCTCGCACGTGCGCGACAACGGCGTCGCGGTCGCGTCCTCCCCCCCGCGGACCCTTGGCGAGTGTGGGCGTCGCGTGCTCTACGACCGAGTCAAAGTGGTTCCAACAATCGACGAGCACCGAGACCTGTTTTTTTAAACCAGGCGCGGAAAGCGCTTCGGCGTCCCAGGGTGCGACGACGCCCGGTGCGCCGAAGTCCGTCGTCGCGTTACCGGGAATCTCTCCCACCACCGCCAGCTTTCCCGGTGCAAACGTCGCGGTCACGATGGCCGCGTAGCGATCGTGGTAGTCGAGTAACGCCTCGAGCGCCAACTCTTTGGTCTTGGCACGGCGGCACCAACCGGGCCACTCGAGGGCCGCGGCGAAGACTGACGTCTTGCCCACTTCAAAATACACACGGGTTGGTGACACGGCTCTCCTCGACGATTTCGTTCGCGCCGTACGGCCACGTTGGTCGTTCGATTGAGAGTACCGGTCCCGTCGCACGAGGCCGAGTGCGTGGGTAGTCTGAGATTAAATCAGGGGTGGCCCACTGGTCACCCTCCCATCAAAAGGAATGCGTATGGCGACAACCAGAAATGCACGGTCCCACTGGGAAGGCTCACTCATGGAGGGGAAGGGCACCGTTGAGATGACGTCGAGCGGCATCGGCACGTGGCCCATCACCTGGGCCGCGAGGTCGGACAAGGCCGATGGCAAGACCAGCCCCGAGGAGCTCATCGCCGCGGCCCACGCCGCATGCTTCTCCATGGCGCTCAGTCACGGACTCGCCACGGCCGGTCACACCGCGACGTCAATCAACACGTCCGTCGAGGTCGACTTCCAGCCCGGTGAGGGCATTACCGCGATTCGCATCACGGTATCGGGCAAAGCCGACTCTCTCGACGCCGCCGGCTTCGCGGCCGCCGCCGAGGACGCCAAAGCCAACTGCCCGGTCTCAAAGGCCTTGGCCGCGGTGCCGATCACGTTGAGTGTCGTGTAATCACCACGCTTGGGGGAACATGAGCATTAGAACGTCGCGAGTCACACAATGAGTCGACCCGACGACCAGTGTGCCTCCGCCAAGGTCTCCGAGCCCTCGCTTAGTTTCGCGACGTCCAACGATTCCTGGACGCTGCGCGTGGGTCTGGCCCAACTCCTCGGACTAGTCGGCATCGCCCTTTACAACTGGTGGGTCTACGTGCTCGTGGGAACCACGATCCTCACGAGTACCGATGAATTCTTCAGCGATCTAGAAGCTACCGGCCGGCCCGACGCCGCGCTCTTTCAGCACCTCGACCTCGCGGCTGGCATCGTCATGGTCGTGGCGTTCTTGTTACGCGGTCCGTGGGGCCCCAAGGGCCAGCGAGGCGAGTGGCGTTGGCTCGTGCTCTTCGCGATTGCCGGCGCCGTCGGTGGCCACTACGCCTACGCCTGTCCCGAGGGTCTCAGTACGGCCTGTCGCAGCGCCGAATGGCATCTGCGTCTTCCGCTGCATCACTATCTCCACATCGGGGCGGGCATCATTGAGTTCGCGATGATGACGACCGCCATCTATTTTGCGTGGAAACGAACGAGAAACGAGCCTGGTTGGGTCGCCCCGGCCGTCAAGTGGAGCGGCATTGCGCTGCTCATTGGTTATCCCCTACTGGCCGTGGCCTATCTCACGGACGAATTCGGCGCCCTTGTCGAGCCAATCTTCTTCGTCGCCTTCTCGGTAATGGTCTTCGTGGAACTCTTCGAACCGTCAAGGAGACGTATTACGCGCCCGTGACCTGCACGGTCGCGTGCTCGACGCCATTTAGTTCGACCATTTCGAGTTTTTCCGCCGTTCCGGTAAAGAAAGCGACGACGGCCGACACCAGTAGCAGTGCCGCTGACGTAATGAGGGCGATGTCCAGTCCGTGTTGGAGTGCCTCGTACGCGGCGTTCACGACCTTCTTAATGAGGGTCGCGAACTCTTTGCGAATCGCGGGGCTGAGACCGGCTTCGGCCTGGGACGTGGAACCGGTCGTCACCGCGTCTATGACTTCGTGACGAAATGGTGCAGGAATGTGCAACGCCACGAGCCGCTGGGTGAGATTAACGGTTAACTGTCCGTTCACGATTGAACCGAGGATCGCGACGCCGGCGACGGCGCCAAGTTCGCGCGCGGTGTTCACGGCCGACGACGCCATGCCGGAGTTAGCGGCCGGCAGACTCGAAAGCGCAGTGGCGTTGACCGGCACGATAATCATGCCGAAACCAACGCCGGCAATCCCCATGGTCCACCCCAAAGTGTCGACGCCCACGTTGGGTCCAATCGCCGCGAACGTGAGTATGACGCCCAGAGCAGCGAGGAGACAGCCCACGGTCATGGGAATTCTCGATCCAATGCGTCCGACCAGTCGGCCGGTGTAGAGCGAGGCGAGGACGATGCCGGCGAGCAAGGGCAAGAAGTCCAGCGCGAGGCCGTAGTCACTGAGCGACGTCACGACCTCTAAGTAGAGCGCCACGAAGAAGAAGATGGAGAAGATGGAGAAATAACTCGCAAAGGCAATAAAGGCCGATCCGGTGAAGGACCGTCGACGAAAGAAACCCATCTCGAGCATTGGATTCGTCGCGCGCTTTTCGGCCACGTAGAAGAACGGGATCGTGAGGAAGCTCACGATGAAGAGCGTGATAACCCATCCGCTGGCGTAGCCCGTCAATTCACCCTGGATGCACGCGAACGTCGCGGTACCGAGCACGACGGCGGTGAAGAAGAATCCGGCGAAGTCGACGCTCTTGCGAGCGTCGTTCACGCTTTCGGGTAACGCAATCGCGGCAATCACCAACGCCACGGCACCAAAGACGAGGTTGAACCAGAAGACCGCGCGCCACGACCAGATGCCGACGAGTACGCCACCGATGATTGGTCCCATCGCGAGCGCCATCCCCGAGACGGCGGCCCACGCGCCCAGGGCGCGAGCCCGGGCCCTGCGCTCGGGATAGATCTGACGAATCATTGACAAGGTCCCCGGCTCCGAAGCAGCGGCACCGACGCCCATAATGATGCGACCAATGACGAGTTCGCTCGGGTTGACCGAGACTGCGCAGATGATCGAGCCGCCGCAGAAGATGACGACGCCAATGAGCATCACCTTCTTGCGACCGAAGTTGTCACCGAGTGATCCGCACATCAACATGAGACTGGCGAAGGTCAGTGCGTATCCGCCCACGACCCATTGGAGTTGTGAGACGTTCGCGTGGAGTTTCGCCTGCACACTCGTGAGCACCGCACTCACGATGGTGTTGTCGAGGAACGTCAGGAAGAGGATGGCGAGGAGAGCCGCAAAACTGAAGTGGGTTCTGAGTCGACGCACGATGACGTCGCGGGCTTGGCTGTTGTCATGGGCCAGAGTAGGGCGCTCGGTATGTTCTGCCATTCGCCCCACCTCCCAATGGTCAACACACTGACTGCGTCGGACCTCGCGGCCGTCGCCGCGCTCACGACGTCACTGCAACAACCGGACCCGATGTTGTGCGCTACGAAGAGCCCGTGCGCCCACGGCATCAGGGAAGACACCTCACCCCGACTGCTTGGTCACCGAGAAAGGTCAAAGGAAGCGGAGGGAGCCTCCCCGAGATTACTTCTTCGGGAGTGCGAAAACGATATCGAACGTGGCCGTGTCCTTGCCGGCGATGTTGCCAACGCTCACCGCGCACTTCTTCAAATTGACCGCCGCCGTGCCGCACTTGCCAGATCCTTTGCCCGTGCCGATCTGGCCGGTCACGACTTTGAACTTGGTCTTGGGAAGTACGCCCGTTTTAGAAATTGTGACCGGGGTGGCCGTATTGATGTCGCACTGCGCTTCACCCTTTGCGGTCGCCTGACACTCGGTGATGTAGACGCTGTCCTTGGGCTTAAAACCAGTGCCCGAAACGAAAACGAACTTTTTATTGGTGAGACCTCTTGCCGGCGTGACGACCAACTTCGGCTTGGCCGCAGCTCCCGCCGAAGTCACGTTCAAAATCCCACCGGTCATGAGTCCAGTACTTAAGATCGTCGCTACGGCCGCCACTCGAATGCTTCGCGTCGATATCACGCTGTCTCCCAGTCTCTTGAAGGGAGTTCTTCGCGGACGACCTTCGCGCCACAACGAACCGTGACGTCGCCCAGAACTCCCACTACCCCTGTTTTTGCATGGTAGCAAGGAACTTTCGCGATTTGTCCGCGCGCGCACATTCGCAATCTTTCGACGTACTGGTCGAGTAGCGAGTCACCCTCTCTGAATCAGTGCCTACAACTACTCGACCAGTGGGCGTCTTCCAGGATTGTGGTGCACCCGTTTCGGGAGTGCCCCTCGTTCCATGCCCTTGCGTTTCTACGGCGTCGACACCACCTGAAGTCGAACACAAGAATTCATTTTTGTTCACCGGTGACGGAGCGACCTAGAGCCGGTCGGACCTTGTCACGTGATCCGCTCGCCATTCGGGTCCACCACTTCTCGATGCCCTCGTCTGGTTCCGCGGTGAAGATGTACGCCGGAAGCAGATCGGTCCGTGTACGTGAGTTTGATGGGTGCACAGCCATCGACCGTGCAGTGCGTTGCGTCCGGGTCGTAGCGGATTGGGTTTTTGGGATTTTGGCCGACGCTGAGTAAATATTCGCGCTCCCGTCACTCAGTAATTCCTTGACTAATGCCGACGGCGGATCGGAAGAAAGCGCGCTGAGTGCGTAAAGATTCAAAAGGATTGACTCGTCTTCGACAGAGCGGAGCGGGCTCTCAGACGAGGTAATGCCGGAGTGCGGTTGAGTGGTGGTATTCGGCACTGCAACTTCCCCCGTCAGCCCCTGCGCAAGAATTTCTACTTGAAACTTGTCTCATTGTCAAATGGTTGTGATTCTCGAGTGATTGGGTAGTTCATGGAGTCCTCCAAGAGCCGGTGGAATCATTGAGAAATCGCTCTTCGAGTCGCTCCAATTCTCCTGAAAACAACCATCGATTTGGCAAAACAATCGACAGGCTGGATGGTTCAACGTTTCAGACGAACCACGAGAAAGACACGGCACCGCCGCCAACACAGTGAACGACCAGCCGCTCCGCCACCTGCGTCAAAAGAATGCGAGCGCTCTAGAGCGAAACTCGGCAATTTCCGCTGCGCACACACCTGCTTTGCTGATTATTTGGGATCGCCTATTGAGTTTGCGGGCGAATCTTTTGGGGCCAAGGTGTGAACTTCAGCGGAAAATCACATCTCAAGAATGTTGATATATATGACAAATCCATCACTTCTCAGTATCAATTTGACAACAACGACACATGGTGACATACTCGCCACCGCAGGGGCGGAAT
>CAJDUS010000013.1_pt1 | contig 29400 bp, 37 predicted proteins | sample 7390831 | NCBI WGS metagenome assembly CAJDUS01 (sample SAMEA7055684, study PRJEB34461) | soil metagenome | biome: terrestrial ecosystem; feature: Peninsula; material: soil | place: Antarctica | collected 2016
GCCGCGCTCCGGGTGACCGGGCGTGCGGGAGTGGGGCTGGCGAAACGCTTTGAGATCGTCAACGCTGAGGTCGTAACCGAATTCGTGCGCGAGGCCGTATTGCAGGATGCATGCGTGACCGGCACTCATAATGAAGCGGTCGCGGTCGCTCCACTTCGGATCCGTGGGATCGTGGCGCATTACTCGTCCCCACAACGTCACGCCGAGCGGCGCGAGCGCCATTGCGGTGCCGCTGTGCCCGGAGTTGGCGGCTGCGGGTGCGTCCATGGCGAGGGCTGAAATCTCCCGGATCACCTTGCCTTCGAGTTCACTCGCTCCCGGAAACATATTGTCGACCATGAACAAAGCGTATCGAGTGCAGAGCCACGTGTCTACGAAGTAGACGCGGGTAGCCTGTGGCGATGGCACTGCAAATCCCGCCGAACTGTGACCTCACCTTGGGTCTCATCTGCCTCCAAAAGTCACCGGACGCTGCGACCGTCTGGCAGATGCGCGTCGACGAGCGCTTTCTCAATCCGGCCGGAATTGTCCAGGGCGGTTTCCTCTCGGCAATGATGGATTCGGCCATGGGCGCATCGGCCGTACTGTCGGTTGCCGGTCAAAAGGTGTCGGTGGCAAACACCGAAATGAAGTCCTCCTTTCTTCGCCCCGCGCGCGCGGGTGACGTCCTCACCTGTACCGCGTCAGTGCTCAAGCCCGGAAAAGTCATTGCGTTTCTCGAGGCCAAAGTCGTCGACGGCGACGGCAACCTGGTGTCGACGGGAAGTTCCACCTACCTGATCAAAGAGCGCACTGGGTAGGATGAGGACGTGAAAAAGCCCTCCTGGCGCAAGTTTGTACGCGGCAGTTCAATTCAACGCGACCTCGAGGAGATTAAGGACCTCGCGGTCAAATACATCAAGGAAGAGACCGTCCAGCCAGTGAAGGACCTCGGTCGCTTCGTCGCCTGGGGCACGGCCGGCAGCCTCCTAGTCGGCTTTGGTTGCACCTTGGTCCTCTTTGGCTCCCTACGATTCCTCCAAGAACAGTTCAAGGTGCTCGACGGCACCCTTTCCTTCATCCCGTATTTGATTGTGGCCGCTCTGGCGGCAGTCATAATTGCATTCACGATTTGGCGAATTATGAGCGGGACGGCAAAGAGGCGTCTGAAGGATTCGAAATGAGCGAAAAGATTCGCGAACAGTCCTTAACGCGTCGCCAACTTGAGCGCTCCATTCGCGCGCTACTGCCAAGCGACCAACAGATCAACGAGTTGGTGCCTGGGAAGAATACGGCGGTGTCGACCGCCGGTATCGGTGGCGTGCTCACCGGCTACCTGTGGGGTCGATTTCGCGGACGCCAGGTCAGGAAGCGAAAGGAGTCGTGATCGTCAAGAGTTTTTTCCGACTGGTGACTGCTTCGACGCTCGCGAAGGCCTGGGCCAAAAAGTCACCAATGTGGTTGACTTTCGCTGTCGTGGTGCTCGTCATTCGTCTCTTCGATGATCGGGCCGCAAAGAAGCCGGCGGGCAAGACCGCCAAGTCGTGAGTCCAGCTGAATTGAAGCTCGGCGAGCGCGTCATGCTCATTGATGCCAAGGACCGCCATTACCTGATTACGTTGCGCGCCGACGCAGCGTTCCACACCCACGCGGGCATCGTCCAGCACAATGACCTCATTGGCGCCCTCGAAGGCTCGCTTGTTCGCGGCAGCACTGAACGCAGTTTCTTGGTGCTTCGACCGACGTTGTCCGACGTCGTCTTGAAGATGCCCCGCGGCGCGCAGGTCATCTACCCCAAGGACCTCGGCGCCATATTGATGCAGGCCGACGTTGGACCGGGCATGCGGGTACTCGAGGCCGGCGTGGGATCAGGTGCACTTTCCATGACCTTGCTGCGCGCGGGGGCGTTGATCACCGGCTACGAGATCCGAGAGGATTTCGCCGAACAGGCGAAGAAGAACGTGCACGACATGTTGGGGACGGACGTTGCTTACGACGTGCAAATCCGTGACGTCACCCAAGGAATTGACGAAACCAACCTCGATCGGATCATTTTGGACATGCCCGAACCGTGGGACGTCGTGAAGGCCGCCGAAGGCGCGCTGCGCCCGGGGGGCATCCTGCTTAGTTATTTGCCCACGATTAATCAGACGCAGTTACTTCGCGAAACACTGCGACAGCACTCGTTTGGACTCGAAGAGAGCGTTGAGATTCTACGGCGGACCTGGCACATTGACGGACGCTCCGTGCGACCGGATCACCGCATGGTCGCCCACACTGGTTTTCTCACGTCGGCCCGGCGCTTGGTACGCCGCGTGGAGAACGACTAGTCGTTCTCGATGAAGATGCACTCGCCGGGGCACTCTTCGGAAGCTTCGGTCACGGCGTCTTCCATACCGGCCGGTACAACGGCAATACCTTCGGCGCCACCGGGTGCGCTCTTCACGTCGACGCCTTCTTTCACGTAGGCCAGACCGTCGTCGAGCAGCGTGAACACCGAGGGACAAATCTCTTCGCAGAGACCGTCACCGGTACACAAGTCCTGATCGATCCAAACCTTCATTTATCGGCCCTCCATGGCGTGATGCGTCTAGATACCTTAGCCGTCGAGTATTAGCACTCGTGACTTTCGGGAACGCTCCCCACACGCCTAGGGTTGGTTCATGGAGGGTTCGATGCCATCGAGAGACACTGGGAACGGGCCGAGCGACGACCAGATCATCGTCAGTTCTCCACGCGACGCGACCCTGAGCGACGTCGAACAGGCCAACCGCCGGATTGAGATGCTCGAGGAGAAGCTGCTCGAAGCCCGCGGTCAACTCGCGTCAACGCGGTCCAACAATGAGAAACTCACAATCACGATCCAGCAGACCCGCGATCAGATCGCGGCCCTGCGAGACGAGGTGGAGAAACTGACGCAGCCGCCCGCGGTCTATGGCACGTTCATTGACTTCAACGAGGACGGCACCGTCGACATCTTCGCCAGTGGGCGAAAGATGCGCGTGGCACTGCACCCCGGTCTCGACCCCGGACAGATTGACCGCGGTAACGAAGTAGTCCTCAACGAATCCTTCACCGTGATCGGCGTTCGCGAATCAGACGGCCAGGGGGAAGTCGTCACCGTGAAGGAAGTCCTCGACGAACGTCGCGTCCTCGTCTACGGTCGCGCCGACGAAGAACGAGTCGTCGAACTGGCCGATTCTCTGGCCGACACCAAACTTCGAAGTGGGGACCACCTTTTGTTGGATTTGCGTTCTAATCTCCTCGTCGAAAAGTTGGCGCACCAAGAGGCCGAGGAACTCGTCCTCGAGGAGGTGCCCGATATCACCTACGCCGATGTTGGTGGACTGGACTCTCAAATTGAAGCAATCACCGATGCGGTGGAATTGCCCTACCTGCACCGCGCTCTCTTCAACGACTACGACCTGCCTGCCCCCAAGGGGATCTTGCTCTACGGACCGCCGGGCTGTGGCAAGACGTTGATCGCCAAGGCCGTCGCCAATTCGCTATCACAAAAAGTCGCCGAATTGACAGGCAACCGAAACGTGCGCTCCTACTTCCTCAATATCAAGGGACCCGAACTCCTCAATAAGTATGTCGGCGAAACGGAACGCCAGATTCGCGTCGTCTTCCAACGGGCGCGCGAGAAGGCCGAAGAGGGCGTCCCGGTCATCATCTTCTTCGACGAGATGGACTCACTCTTTCGCACCCGCGGCACCGGTATTAGTTCGGACATGGAATCGACCATCGTGCCGCAGCTCTTGGCCGAGATTGACGGCGTAGAGTCCTTGCGCGACGTCATCGTCATCGGCGCCACGAACCGCGAGGACCTTATCGATCCGGCGATACTTCGTCCCGGACGCCTTGACGTGAAGATCAAGATCGAACGTCCCGACGAAGATGCCGCGTCCCAGATATTTCAGCGTTATCTCCACAAGGCTCTGCCGATTGACGAGGCGACCATTCGCGACCTCGGCGGGGGAGACCGTGCCAAGGCCATTCAAGTCATGGTCGAAGAGACGGTCGCCGACATGTACCTCGTCACCGACGAGAACCGGTTTTTGGAAGTTACGTATCAGGGTGGCGACAAGGAAGTGCTCTACTTCAAGGACTTCGCGTCAGGCGCCATGATTGAGAACATTGTTCGTCGCGCGAAGAAACTGGCGGTGAAGCGCGAGATTGCCGCGAAGGGTCGAGGACTACGAGCATCGGACCTCATTGAATCAATCCGCCAGGAGTACCGCGAGAACGAAGACCTGCCCAACACGACCAACCCGGACGACTGGGCGAGAGTGTCGGGAAAGAAGGGTGAGCGAATCATCTTCATTCGCACACTCGTGAATCGCGAAGAGACCGACGTCAAGGGTGGTCGCTCGATTCAACACGTCGGCACCGGCCAGTATCTCTAGCACGATGTCAGTAGCGAAGGTCCTCGGGATCGAGACCGAGTACGGCATCGCGGGCGGCCCGGACGCCGACCAGATTGTCGCCTCGTCAATCATCGTGAACGCGTACGCGCAACAAGGTCGTACGCGCATTAACTGGGATTTCGAGGGCGAGACGCCCGACATGGATGCGCGCGGACTACCCGACCTCACGTCATTCGCTCCGATCGTCGAGACGCACCTCGCCAATACCGTTCTCACGAATGGCGCGCGACTCTACGTGGATCACGCCCACCCCGAGTACTCCTCACCCGAGTGCCGCTCGCCCCTGGAGACCACGCTCTACGACGTGGCCGGTGAAGAAGTGATGCGCAGAGCTTTACTGGTTGCTAACGAGATGGTCGAACCCCATCAGGCAATCACGCTCTACAAGAACAATTCGGACGGTAAGGGCAATTCCTATGGCACGCACGAGAACTATTTGGTGGGTCGCGACCTCGAGTTTGCGGCCATCGTGCGCGCCATGGTGCCGCACTTCGTGTCTCGTCAGATCATCATCGGTGCTGGCAAGGTCGGCGCCGAGACCGAATCCGGCATCGACCACGCACCCGCGTTCCAACTGAGCCAGCGCGCCGAATTCTTCGAGGAGGTCGTCGGGCTGGAAACGACGCTCAAACGCCCGATTATCAATACGCGCGACGAGCCCCATAGCGACGCCGAACGCTTTCGACGACTGCACGTCATCATCGGTGACGCCAACATGAGCCAGACCGCCACGTTCGTGAAGCTCGGCGCGACGGCGCTGTTGCTTGCCGCTTTGGAAGATTGCGGCCTCTCCGGTTTCCCAAGCATGCCCCGGCATCCAGTGAGTGCCGTGCGAAGCTTTGCGCTTGATACCGACTTGAACGCTGCGGTTCTGTGCGAGGACAATTTAACTCGAACCGCGTGGGACTTTCAAGATCAGCTCTGGGCCCTGGCCCGTGACTACGTCGAGGATCGTGGGGGCGACGCGGTTGCGGGACCCGACGAGGTTGCACTAATCCTTGGGCAGTGGCGCGAAATGCTCGACGGCGTTCGAGACGATCAGGACGCCGTCGCCGACCGGGTCGACTGGGTGGCCAAGTTGAGAGTGGTGAACGGATACCGCGACCGCTACGACCTAGCGAACGACGACGCCCGACTGCACGCCATTGATCTGCAATATCACGACCTGCGCGCCGAGAAGTCGTTGGCGCAACGAGTTGGGCTTCGTCAACTACACAAGGACGAGGCCATTCGTGAAGCCGTTCACAACCCACCGACGACGACCCGGGCATATTTTCGTGGTCAGTGCGTGGCACGCTACCCGGACGAAATTGTCGCCGCCAACTGGGATTCGGTGGTCTTCGATCTCGGCGAAGGGCCGCTCCAACGGGTGCCGATGTTAGATCCGCTGAGGGGTACCCAAGATCTCACCGAAGAGTTGCTAGAAACAAGTGCGACGGCACAAGCGCTTCTAGAAGCACTAGACAGGTAGAACAGACGTATGAGTGAACAAGAGCGAATCCAGAAACAGCGCACTGAGCGCACGAGCGAGCCGGCCGCGGACGTGACCGTCGACGCAACGAAGGGCGACCAGCTAAAGGCCGACTTGGACGACCTGCTCGACGAGATCGACGAAGTGCTCGAAGAGAACGCCGAAGAGTTTGTTCGGAACTACGTTCAAAAAGGTGGAGAATAACAGATGGGTTTGCCGCTGTTCAGCGCCCATGACGATCCCGGGCCGTCGTTCTTCCAGTACGCCCAGTCGGCTGGCCTCACGGCGCCGGTGCCGCCCGGGACCGCACTCTCGGCTCACGCCACCACGGTCATCGCCGTACGCTACGTCGGCGGCGTCGTCATGGTGGGAGACCGCCAGGCGACGAGCAACTACATAGCCAGTCGCGACGTGCGAAAGATCGAGGCGGCCGACCGATTCACCGCTCTCGCCATCTCGGGCACCGCGGCGCGCGGCATTGAGTTCATCAAAATGGCGCAGTTGTCGTTTGAGCACTACGAGAAGATGACGGACACTGCGCTCAGCCTCGAAGGCAAAGCGAACTACTTGTCGCCGATTATCCAGCGCAACAATCTCAGCTCGCCACTCCTGGTGCTGCCCCTCCTTGCCGGATGGGACACGGCCCTCGGCGTCGGACGGATCTTTGAATACGACGGTGCCGGCGGTTGCTACGAGCGCTTCGACTTCTCGACGATTGGCTCAGGGACACCCTTCGCCGAAAGCACGCTGCGTCTGGGTTTCAGTGCCGACCTCACCCGCGACCAGGCGTTAGAACTCGGCGCGCTCGCCATCTACGAAGCGGGCGATAACGACCCCTCGACCGGCGGTCCGGACTTCGTGCGAGGAATCTTCCCGATGATGGTCACGATCTCGAACGACGGCTTCCAGGAACTCGACTACGACCTCGTAGCCGAAAAGTTCCGGGTCATCAATGAGCGTCGTACGCAGTCCGGTGGACGAGCCGAGGGATCGCTGCGGTGAGCAACTACTTCTACGTCGCCCCCGAACAACTCATACGCGACCGCGCGGAGTTCGCCCAAAAGGGCATTGCCCGAGGTCGTTCCATTATCGGCGCCATCTTCGACACCGGAGTCGTCATGGTCGCCGAGAATCCTTCCGCGTCGCTCTTTAAGATTTCCGAAGTGTACGACCGTATCGCCTTCGCCGGCGTGGGCAAGTACAACGAGTTCGATCGGTTACGAGAAGCCGGCATCCGTTGGGCCGACGGTACTGGCTTCACCTATTCACGCGGTGACGTCGACGCACGCGCCCTGGCGAACTACTACGCCCAACACCTCGGCGATATGTTCACCGAGGGCCAAAAGCCCCTCGAGGTGGAGATTCTGGTCGCACAACTGGGCAACCGGATCCGTCCTACCAAGCTCTACCGAATCGCCTACGAGGGAACCATCTCCGACGAGCCGCGATTCGCCGTCCTCGGGGGCGACTCCGAAACCATCAAGAATCGCTTTGAAGCGTCCGAAGACTCCCTGGAGCCACTCGTCACGACTTTGAAGAACGCCGTCGGCGCTCTAGCCGGACCGGACCGCACGATCGCCGTGAGCGACCTCGAAGTAGGAATATTGGAAGACCGCGGCGAACGCCGTACGTTCTCACGTCTCACCGACGAACAAGTGAGTGAGCTCCTGCGCTGAGCGATCGGCACGGGTCAGATCATGCTGCGACGAATCTACGGCATCGAGACTGAGTACGGTATTACCTTTTCGTTACGCGGTCAGCGCCGACTGAGTCCTGACGAAGTTTCACGATTCTTGTTTCGCAAGGTCGTCGCGTGGGGACGATCCAGCAACGTCTTCTTGGAGAATGGCAGCCGGCTCTATTTAGACGTTGGGAGTCACCCCGAGTACGCGACGGCCGAATGTGATTCTCTCGTCGACGCCGTGGCCCAGGACAAGGCCGGTGAGTCAATCCTTCGAGAACTCGTTGAGTACGCGCAGGGCCAACTGAGCGACGAGGGCATTCGCGGTGACATTTTCTTGTTCAAGAACAATACGGACTCGACTGGCAACTCCTACGGCTGCCACGAGAACTACTGCATCGAGCGAATCGACGACCTCACGCGTTTGGAGCAGGTCTTCATTCCCTATCTCATAAGTCGTCAGATCTTTACTGGTGCCGGCAAGGTGGTCACCAACGCCAAGGGTACGCAGTACTCCATGAGTCAGCGTGCCGAACACATCTGGGAGGCCATCTCTTCGGCCACGACGCGTAGCCGCCCCATTATCAACACCCGCGACGAACCACACGCCGACCCGGAGAAGTACCGCCGACTCCACGTCATTGTCGGCGATTCCAACATGAGTGAGTTCGCAACGTACTTGAAACTCGGCACGGCCGCCGTCGTGCTCGCGATGATTGAAGATCGCAACACGGTGCTGCGCGATTACAACATGGCGTCGCCGATCAACGCCCTGCGCGACATCTCCTACGACCTCTGGAGCAAGGAGCCCGTGAAGTTGAGTAACGGCCGCGACCTCACCGCCCTCGAGATACAAGAGGACTTGTGTGAACGGGCGGAACAGTTCATGCAGGGTCACCCGTTACCCGACGATCAAGTGCACGCCGTTCGACTGTGGCGCGAAGTGATTGAACAGTACCGCACCGATCCAATGGGACTGGCCGACCGCGTCGACTGGATTGCAAAACTTCAAATCATCGAGCGAGAGCGTGAACGCAGCGGCGTCGAGTTGAGCGATCCCAAAATCGCGTTGATCGATCTTCTCTACCACGACACCAGTTTCGAACGCGGTCTCTATTACCGTCGGCAGGCTCGTGGTCACCTCCAACGCATTGTGAGTGACGACGAGATCGCGACCGCGACGCACACGCCACCGGCGACCACGCGCGCCCACATGCGCGGCACCTTCATCAAGGCGGCCAAGGAGTGGCGCCGCGATTACACGGTTGACTGGGTCCACCTGAAACTGAACGACGAGATGCAGCGCACGGTGCTCTTGAAAGATCCCTTTAAGAGCACCGACGAACGATTTCAGAAGTTGTTGCTTTCCTTAGAGCGCCATGGATGACGACTAAACTCTTTCAATGCCCGACGAGACCCCCCTCGCGCCTACTGGCGTTATGACGTCCGAGCCGACCGCGACTGACTCGACGCCCACCAAGCCAAAGAAGCCCCGCCGCCGCGCGGCCATTGAGTGGACCATCATCATCATCGTCGCCGTGCTCGTCTCCTTTCTTCTTCGCACCTTCGCATTTCAGACCTTCTATATACCGTCGGGATCAATGGAGCCGACTCTACAAATTGGCGACCGCATCATCGTCGACAAGCTGTCCGTCACCTGGGGTCACATCAACATTGGCGACATCCTCGTATTCAAGGCCCCACCGGCCGAGAATTGCGGCGAAGTTGTAACCGACCTCGTGAAGCGCGTGATTGGGCTTCCTGGTGACCATCTGACGTCGAAAGGCAACACAATCTTCGTGAACGGCACCGCGCTGAAAGAAAACTGGTCCCATACCGAACCACTCGGACAGGCCATTGGCTCCGTCACGGTTCCCAAGGGCCAGTACTTCATGATGGGGGACAACCACTCAGATTCGTGCGACAGCCGGATGTGGGGAACGGTGCCTCGTTCGGACATCATTGGCAAGGCGTTCGTGCGGATCTGGCCCCTTTCCCGCATCGGATTTCTCTAGGGTCCGACCTACAATGGACCGATGTTCTTAAGTCCCATCAAGATCCTGGTCATTGTGGCCGTGGTATTGCTGCTACTGGGTCCGGACAAACTACCCGAAGTTGCTCACCGACTCGGATCGAGTTGGCGAGCCATCAAACGTTTGCAAGAACGCGTCGAAAGCGAAGTGCGTGAAGCGATTCCCGACCTTCCGAGCACCGGCGATATCGCTCGCATCGTGCGAAGTCCCATCAATCTCTTGAATCAACTCTCCGACAGCGTTGACGCCCGCGAGGTCGCCGACGCGAAAGCAAAGGCCACACCCACCCAAGCGGCGGACCTGGAATCCGCACCCCTCATCACTCCGCCTACTCGACCGGTCGCCGTCCGCTCCGAGAGTTCGGCGCTGCCTCCCGATCCGTCGCTGAACTAGTTCGCCCGTGTCCAAATTTCGTAAAGCCGAGACCGGCATGACGCTGGCTGAGCACCTCGCCGAGGTTCGTCACCGGTTTCTCATTTCGACCATTACCGTCATGTTGTTCGGTGTGGTCGCGTTCATCTTCTATCCACAAATACTTCACTTCTTGCAGAACCCCTACTGCGACGCTCGTCCAAGGATTCACGGTCGACTGGTCGGCCACTGCGTCTTTCTGGTGACCGGGCCGCTGGACGGTCTGACTCTTCGCATCAAGATTGGATTCTTCGGAGGTCTCCTGGCTTCGTCGCCCGTCCTCTTCTGGCAGGCGTGGCGCTTCATTACGCCGGGCCTCAAGGCGAAAGAGCGCCGTTACATCATTCCCTTCGTAAGTTGCTCACTGGTTTTCTTCTTCGCCGGCATGACCGTGGCCTACTTCAGTTTCGGCCACGCCATTCAGTTCCTCGAGTCCATTGGTGGCAAGTCGTTGTTGACCGAGTACAACCCGAATCAGTACCTGACGTTGCTGCTGCTCATGCTCTTCATCTTCGGTCTGACGTTCGAGTTCCCGGTCGTCCTCGTAGCGCTCGAGATGGTGAACGTCGTTACGCCGTCACAACTCCTTCACTACTGGCGTTACGCGCTGATTGGCATCACGGTGGCTGCGGCCGTCTTTACGCCCAGTGGTGACCCACTGTCCATGATGGCTCTGGCGATTCCTCTCACCGTTTTCTATTTCGTGGCGATTGGCGTGGGCAAGCTGTTAAAGAAGTGACCGAAGGCGACTATCGCAACGCGTTCGTCAACGGACTGGCGTTCGGATTGGATCGCTTTCAGGTTGAAGCCATCGACGCGGTCGATGAACACGTCAACGTGCTCGTTAGCGCACCGACCGGCTCTGGCAAGACGCTCGTTGCGAACTACGCCATTGGGCGCATTCTCGAGCGGGGCGAGCGCGCCTTCTATACGACTCCACTAAAGGCGCTGTCCAACCAGAAGTACGGCGAACTGTGCGGTCTCTACGGAGTGAAACGAGTGGGTCTGTTGACGGGTGACATCTCACTAAACGCCGCAGCGGACGTCGTTGTCATGACGACCGAAGTACTGCGCAACATGCTGCTCACCGAGTCACACCAGTTGGCGAAACTCGGTCTCGTCATACTCGATGAGGTTCACTACCTCCAGGACCCCTTTCGAGGCGGAGTCTGGGAGGAAGTCATCATCCTCACTCCGCCGGCCGTTCGATTCGTCGCGCTTTCAGCGACGATTAGCAACGCCAACTTCATCGGCGAGTGGTTCGCCGGGGTACGTGGACCTACGTCGATAGTGGTTGAGAAGAGTCGACCCATTCAACTGCACAATCACTTGGCCGTCGTTCGACGCGGCGAACCAAACGTGGAGATCGTCGACCTTCTCGACGGACAGCGCCTCTCCGACGGCGTGCGACGCATCGACAACATCATGAAGGCCACGCGAAAATTCCGTCCCGGTGCGAAGTGGAAGGGACCCAAATCAAGTGCACCTCCACCGCCGTTTCGCGCTCCACGTCGAAGCGAGCTGCTTCGAGCCCTCGAGCACGACAACTTGCTGCCGGTCATCGTGTTCATCTTCTCGCGCGCCGCGTGCGACGACGCCGCGCACCAGTGTCGTCGCGACGGCCTGACGTTCACGTCACCCGCGCAGCGCCACGAGATCGACGTCATTGCGCAGTCGCGACTGGCTGACTTCAACGAAGCGGACTTAAACGCGCTCGAGTACGCAGACTTCATCGACTGCATCCGACGGGGCCTGGCAATGCACCACGCCGGCATGGTGCCGGCTTTCCGTGAGATCGTCGAAGTCTGTTTCGAGTTGAACCTCCTCGCCGTTGTCTTCGCCACCGAGACCTTGGCGCTGGGCGTCAATATGCCAGCGCGGTCGGTGGCGCTGGAACGTTTCACCAAATACTCCGACGCCGGTCGACGGTTTCTCACCAGTTCAGAGTTCTCGCAGATGACGGGGCGCGCCGGCCGACGAGGACTCGATGACGAGGGTCACGCAATTGTCTGTTTCGCCCAAGAAGTCGCACTCGTGGACATCGGCCGAGTGGCTCTCGCGCAGCCGTCGGACCTCCACTCGTCGTTTCGTCCGACCTATAACTTCACCGCCAACTTGATCAATCATTTCGAATTCGACACCGCGCTCGAGGTGGTGTCGCGTTCGTACGCCCAGTTCGAGAACGATCACCGTCCAACGGGCAATAAGCGGCCCCTCGGCGATCAGATGGTTGCGCGCCATCGCGTCCTCGAAGAACTTGGATACGCCGACGGTTGGCACCTGACGGACCGGGGTCAACTTCTGCGATCCATTTATCACGAATGCGACCTTTTGATCGCCGAGTCGATTGGCGCTGGCGTGTTCGAGGGGCTTGAGCCGTCGCAGTTGGCCGGTCTGCTCTCGTGCTTCGTGTACGAATCCAAACGTGCGTCGAGGGCCACGAACGCTGCGCACCACGTGACCACCAAAAAGAAGCGGGTCTTGAATGATCGTCTCGGCCAGGAGCGTCGAGGTAATCTCAACGATCGTTTAGCCGAGATAGCGGTGACGGCGCTCACGATCCAAGAAGTCGAGAACCGTTATAAGGTGCCAAGCGCCAAAGAGCCCGACGGAAAGTTCGCCACCACCATCACGGCGTGGGCGAGGGGGGCGTCGCTCGGTACGGTGCTCGACCTCGCCGACGTGGAGGTGGGCCAGACGTCGCCCGGCGATTTCGTGCGAAACGCCAAGCAGGTCGCCGATCTTTGCGAGCAATTAGCGAGAATGAGTCATCTCACGGTCGTCGCCCAGGTCGCCGCCGAAGCACGTGACGCGGTCCTTCGAAGCGTTGTCGCGGGCTCGTCGAGCGTCCACCCACGCGCCTGATTTCTCCCTTAATCTCGTAATCCCATGCACGCCTACGTCGTAGAAGAGTTCACCGAGACCGAAACAGCGATTCTCCGGCGATACTTCACGAATCTTGATGGCCCGGTCTTCGCGTTGGTCAACCTACCCGAAGTGGTAAAGGGCGCCCTCTTCGCGCGCTATTCGCGCTCATCAAAGAGCCTACGACGACTTTTTTTGGACGAATTCGTAGGCGACCTCGATCTGACGGGCGATGCGTCAATTGACGCCACCGTCGGAATGGACCGCGCCGACGAGCTCTACCAGAGAATCTTCGTCGAATACGGGGACGACTCGGTGGCCCAACTGGGCGGTGTGCACCTCGCGTGCGAACAGGCGAGCAACGTCCTCACGAAGGTTCTCGAATGGGGCCGCCTCATGAGTTACCTCGAACAGTCAACCCGCTACCTCGGATACGACCGGCGCCTCAACAATGGCCACTACCGGTTCTACCGCGACCACGACGTCCTGGAGTCTCGCTTCGGCGCGCGTTACGTCGGCGAGATGGACCGGATGTTCGACACTTACGCTGAACTCCTCCCGGTTCTCACCGAATGGTTAGGAAAGAAGTATCCCAAGACCCCCGAGGACACCGACTTTGTCTACCGACAAGCAATCCGCGCAAAGGCGTTGGACGCGACGCGCGGTCTTTTGCCGGCCAGTGCACTCTCCAACCTCGGCATCTACGCGTCCGGTCAAGCGTACGAATCACTGCTCCTACACATGCGCGCCCACCCGCTCCCCGAAGTTCGCGTGTACGCGCAATTGATGCTCGACGAACTGGTGAAAGTGATTCCTTCGTTCCTCAAACGCGTTGAAGTTCCTGAACGCGGCGTCGCGTGGTCGACGTATATGGCGACGACCCGCGGTTCAACGCGCAAACTAATTGACTCGATGTGGACGTCGCTCGATGAAGACGAGCCCGGCGAACAGGTTCGCCTCATCTCGTTCGATCCCGACGGTGAGCGCCGAGTGCTCGAGGCAATCGTCTTTGGCAATTCAACAATGAATCACGACGAAGCGGCGAAGCGAATCGATGCGCTAAATGAAATCGAGCGCTCCGTCTTGATGAAGACCTACGTGGGCGATCGCAAGAACCGTCGACACCGACCCGGCCGCGCCTTTGAGCGCACTGACTATCGCTTCGAACTCGTCACCGACTACGGCGCCTTTCGTGACTTGCAGCGCCATCGACTCCTCACCATTGAGTGGCAACCGCTCACCGCCGACCTCGGTTTCGACGTCCCCGACGTAATTGTTGAAGCCGGCCTCGCGCCACGTTACGAGGAATCGCTCCATCGCTCGGCCGATCTCTACTACGACATGCGCCAAGACTTTCCCGAGCAGAGCCAGTACGTCGTGGCACTGGCCTTTCGGATCCGTTACGTCATGCAAATGAACGCGCGTGAAGCAATGCACCTGATTGAACTTCGTTCAGGCCCCCAGGGTCACCCGAGCTACCGACGGGTCGCTCAGGAGATGGCGCGGCTCGTGCGCGAGGTCGCTGGCCACCACGCCATCGCCAACGCCATGAAATATGTCGACTTCTCCGATACTGACTTAGAACGACTTGAAGCCGAACGAGCTGCGGAGCGAAATCGCCAAAATCGCTAGTTTTTCGCGTCCTTATTCATTCTTTATCGGGATTGGCGTCACCCGAAGGGCAAAAGGCTCTACACTTCCAGCGCTACAGAAGAGGAATTTATGGCAAGTGACAGCAGCACGGAAGAGGTATTCGATGAGGAAGAGCTCGCCGAAGGCTTTGACGAAGAGATTATTGGTGAAGAGGACCTAGAAGACGCTGAAGACGCCGACGAGGTTGTCGACGTTCAAACCGAAGACGTCGCTGACGTCGACGACGTGGAGGACGTTGAAGATGACGTCGTCGCCGAAGTCGTGGTAGTCGAAGACGACGATGTCGTCGATGATGCCGATATTGAACTCGCGCTCGACGAAGTACTGGCAGAAACCATTCGCCGCACGTCGACGCCCGAAGATGACGAAGAGGTGCCCGGTGAAGTCGACACCTCCGTCGACCCCGCTGAGACGATTCTTCCCAAACAGGATGACGAGTTTCGTTGCCAGTCCTGCCGTCTCTTGAAGAAGACGAGCCAACTTTCCGATAGGGCAAAAATGCTTTGTCGAGACTGTGTCTGAGCGCTTCGAACTCGGACTTCGTTGGTTCGCTACAACGTACGAGTTGACGTGAACATTGAATCGACCCACAAGGTCACGACTGATCTTGAGCAGCTGTGGCGTGCGGCGTTGAAACGACTCGAATCACATCGGGGCGGCCCAGAACTTTTGGCCACGATCAAGGGTGACGATACGTCCGAGGATTTGCTCGAATCTCTCGTGCGCCGAGGAGTCGTCTGGACGATTGGCAACGACGAGCACCTGGCCGGTTTCGCCATTGTTCGTAATGGTGTCGTAGAAGGCGTCTTCGTTACACCCAACAGTCGTCGACAGCACGTCGCAACTTCGTTGCTGACGTCGCTGGTGGCCTCACCAAACCCACCCCGCGACGGTTTCGCCTTGCCGGGGGACAGGGGAATGAAATCGCTGTACGAGTCCTTTGGCTGGAAGGCGCGACTTCTTACGATGCGCGGCGAGTAGGCGGACGGCGAGTAGCTGGACGTCGCACGATTCGAGTCAGCGGCGGCGGCGGCGGAACCTTCATACCGAGCAACTTCGCGAGTTCGGGAATGGCCCCAGCATTGTGAATGGCCACAGCCTTGGACGACTCGTCATCAGGGATTCCGACCGGCTTCACGTTGCGGCGGATCGAGGTGTCAACGGTCAAAGTCACAATCTCTTTCCAGAGAGTCGGATCAATGTCAGCCGTCAAAGCCTCCGACGTGAGCGTGACAACCTTCGCGGCCATTTCTGCACTGACACGCGTCGACATGTCGGGTGGGCGTGCCACGAGGCCGAGAGCTTCTTTGACGTTCTTGGAATTGACTGCCGCTTCAAGCTTCTCGTTCCACTGCGTACGCAGGTGCTCGAGACGCGCGGTCAAGGCAACCTGAAGTTCCTTGTGTTGGGCGCGGGCTTCCTCGTCGAGTGAGACGGTCTTTGCCGACGTCACGACGGCGCGAAGATCGCGAAGACGAAGTTCCCGACCTGCCCCAATAGCACCGGCCGCGCGGTCCTTCCATAGGGCGAGATTGGTCTTGCCGAGCAACTCTTCGGCGATCCGATCAATGGTCGTCGCGTCGATCGTGGGACGACCCTGAGCGGAGGCGTTCTTGTTCTGTTCAGCGACGGCTGCGCGAACAGAGGGCATCCCGCCGCGCAGCAACTGTTCGGCGACCGGTAACTGCTCGGGGGAGAGTGTCGCGAGCAACGCATTGCGATGCGTCGTGGTCATCTGGGGAGTTATCGGACCAGCAGGACGTTCCGGGCGCGGCGGTCGGGCGCCTCGTTCCGGGCGCGGACCGCGAGCCGGCCGCTCACCTCCGGCAGTGGCACTGCGTTCTTTGTCGACTGGACCTCTGGCGGGCCGTTTCGCGCGGTCGGATCGTTCTGCGCGTGGAGCACCGCCTTCGCGACTTTCACTCGCACCGGCTCGCGCCGGTCCGGTCTCTCGACGACCGGGGCTGGCCTCGCGACGTCCCGGTCCACCTTCACGACGACTGGCGCCACCATCGCGACGACCGTCACTGTCACGGGCACCCTCGCGACGCGCACCACCGCGGCCCTTGGGCGCGTAGGTGACGACAACGTCGGGACCTTGTTTCGCGGTTGGAATCAGCTCAATTCGTTCGTGTCGCGGGTCAATGGGCGACGCCGTCTTTGGCGCCATCACGGAGAGAACTTCGATGCCCTCCATGTACTGTTCAACGTCGGCTCGATAGACGTTGCCAATGACCACTCCGCCAGGAACGAGCGTCGCGTTGAGAACACCTTTGGGCAGCTTGGCACCCGCAGCCCGCCACGTAGCCACGTCGCCGTTCAGGCTCGTAATTTCAATCTCGATGCGACGCGACATAGGGTCTCCAATCTAGCCGTTCCCTAGAACGCAAACATTTCACTCGTATTTAGGTCAATTTTAGATTCGGGTGCCTAGCATGTCCGCATGAATGATCTTCCAGTTGACGGCACCGATCCAACCTCGACTGATGACGCTGCATCCGAATCATCGGCATCACCATCGGAGGCCAACGAACCACTTACTGCGCCAATTGCATCGTGGTCACCGGCCGGATCGGAACCGATTGAAAGCCTGTCGGTGACACCGTCGAGCAACGACGACGATGCCATCGACCCAGCATCAACTGCCCTCCATACGGCACCCGGCATCGTTGATTCGGAACCGCTGTCGACGCAGTCCTCACCCGGGCCTGCGAAGAAGTCGCTCTGGTCCACTCGACTATCGCTCTTACTCGTGGCCGCGCTCGTCGGTGGGTTGGCCGGTCACTACACCTCGCCGAACACCGGCCGTGGCGGAGTGACGATTCAGGGTACTAACAACACGCCCGGATCTGGCTACCTGCCAGGTGGCATCAGCATTCCGAAATTGATCGACAAAGTGCTCCCGTCGATTGTCTCAATTGACGTAAAGGGGCAGGGATTTGAAGATCAGGGCACCGGCATGATCATCACCCAGAATGGTTTAGTCGTCACGAACAACCACGTCATCGCGGCCGCGGCAACGAGTGGCACAATCACCGTGACCCGGACGGGGTCGACGAAGGCACTCCCGGCGACGTTGATCGGCACGAATCCCATAGACGACGTTGCGCTCGTGCGCATTAACAACATCTCGGGGCTCACCCCTGTCACGTTTGGTAACTCGAATTCCCTGGTCGTGGGGGATTCGGTCATCGCAATTGGCAACGCTCTCGGTCTCGCGGCCGGTACGCCGACGGTCACGTCGGGCATTGTGTCGGCTCTCGGTCGCACGGTTACCGCCGGTGACTCCGCCGCCTCGACTGAAACGCTCAACAACATGATTCAGACCGACGCAGCAATTAATCCTGGCAACTCCGGCGGACCCCTGCTCGATTCGAGTGGCGACGTCGTTGGCATGAACACCGCGGTCGCCGGCACACTGCCCGACGGCACCAGCGCCCAGAACATCGGCTTCGCCATTCCCGACGCGACAATCGAGACGCTATTGAAGCAGTTAAAGGCGGGCGAAAGTGTCGTCAATCACGGTGCATTCATCGGCGTGGAAATCACGTCACTCACCGCGTCCCTCAAGTCCGAATACGGATTCACCGTTAACTCCGGTGCCGTGGTATTGAGTGTCATTTCGGGTACGGGTGCCGCGACGGCGGGGGTTAAACAGGGTGACGTCATTGTGGCTATCAATTCGACCACCATCAGCGGCGCCCAGGACGTGTCGAGTGTGATTTCAGCACTTCGTCCGGGTGACGTTGTGACGCTCCACATCGTTCGCGGAAAACATCACATTGCCATCAAGGTGACACTCGGCACACAGCCGGCGAGCTAGACCAACGTCGCAATACCGCCGTCAACCGGAATGATGACCCCGGTGATGTAACTGGCGGCCGGTGATGACAAAAAGATCGCGGTGCCTGCCATGTCGGACGGCTGGCCAATTCGCTTCATCGGTGCAGCGTCAGCAATGGCGTCGCCAAATGCTTCAAGTGTGGAGTGCATCATCTTGGATTCGAACGGTCCGGGTGCAATTGCGTTCACGGTGATCGTGGGTGCGAGGGATTTGGCCAGGTGCCGAGTCATTTGATGGACGGCGGCCTTGGACGCCGAATAGGAAAACGTGTCCATGGCTGGAACATGGAGCCCGTCAATGGATCCAATATTGATAACGCGTGAGGGATTGCTCGCCGTGCCGTTTTTTTCGAGGAGCGGACGCAGGAACCTGGTCATGTGAAAGACACCTTTCACGTTCAACGAAAGAACCCGCTCCCACGCCTTGTCGTCGTGATCCGCCATCGGCGCCCCCCAGGTGGCGCCGGCGTTATTGATCAGGACGTCCAAATGGTCTTCTCGCGCGGCAATCTCGTTCGCCAGTCGCTGGCATTCCGCCTCAGTGGATAAATCGGCCGGCAGCGAAATGCACGTACCGTGTGCGGAAAGTTCCCTCGCGAGGCCCTCACCGACCTCCGCTTTGCGCGAAGAGATGTAGACCTTGGCGCCGGCATCGACGAAACCGCGAACAATCATTTCCCCAATGCCCCGGCTTCCTCCGGTTACGAGTACGACCTTGCCACTTACGTCAAAGAGAGAGTCCATAGGCGAAGTGTAAACCAGAAGAGTGATTGCGACGGGAGGAGAAACGAAACCACGTTGAGGATTTTGGAATGACAGCTGCCCCACAACGACCAATGAACCAACCACGGGACCGGCAAAACACTTCCAGTGTGAATCGCATGCCCAAACAATTTCTGTGCCAGTGCGTAATCACTAAGAGCAAAATTTCAGCGGAGCTACATTCACACTAGGTCGGTCGTGATTTCGCTCCAAGAATCGAGGACGAAATCTTCGTCGTGGGGGATACGGGTGACGATTGCGCACCTTTGCGAAGACCACGTCTTCGAAAATCCCTTAACGTCAACGTTCGTCAGAATTGAAATACGGCTACTCAACGAGCTTGGAAATGAACTAACCCCGTGGGGAAGTGTTAATTGTTCACACGAAGGTTGGTGACCGCGACGCCCACGACGTCCGTGTCGGGCGCAGTCTGATACTGAGAGTGGATAGACCACACACCATTATCCGGAAAATTAAACGCGCACTCAACCTGGCTCTGATTGATCCAATGGAAGCGGCAAACGAGGTTGGAGTCGTTCGTACTTGCAGGTGCTACGGCAAACATCCGAATGAGACCAGTGGCCCCACCTGGAAGAACGTCGACGACGACGTTAAACGGACCTTGGCTCACTGAAGCCGCCGCCGTGTTGTCACTAAAGTCGAAGGAAAGAACAATTTGGTTCGGGTTGGGGTCAGCCGACACAGGGATCGCAATAATCCCGACACTGCCTGCCACTAGAAGGACAGCACAAAGCAACCGACGCATGCGGTGAAGTATAACAGCGAATTCTCACAATAACGCCGATAATGTACGTTATGTAAAGTAACGCTCAAGTTTACGTTTAGATGGAATTCCTTTATAAATAAGGCCTTCCCCATGCTTGGGCTTAGGAAGTCGCCAATCTAGTGTCGTAGTTGCGATGCCCGCGACAATCACTCTCACACCCAAGCAATTTAGTTTTGCGTTACTTTGCGTCGCCTCTGGCGGTGCCATCGGCACGTTACTGCGTGACCTCTTGTCGAAAATCGATGCACCATCTACGTCATCGGCGACCATCGTTTTACAGCCGAGCTGGACTTCTGACATTCCCTGGGTGCTGCTCATAATCAATACTGTCGGTGTATTTGTAGCAACGGATTTGCTGCGCCACCGGCTAAAACACCGCGATCCCAACAGCCCACTACGGCTTCTCCTGATCACTGGGTTCCTTGGGGGCTTCACGTCCTATTCGGGCCTCTTCGTCGATCTTGCGGCCATCTGGCACCGTTCCATAGGCGGATGTCTTTTGGTCGCCGTAGGGGCCATTCTTGCGGGCGTCGTTGCGGGGATACTCGGACTGGGTCGCAGGAGACGCAATACATGACACTTTTGTTAATTTCTCTCGCCGGCGCTCTGGGCTGCTGCGTTCGGTACGGTTTCGAGTATTTGGTGCGCCGCCATCACCCGATCAGACGACCATGGGCCACCGTTGCGGCAAACGCCCTCGGCACCGGCATCGCTGGATATGCGGCGTATCGATTGGTTGGTACCGCTGATATACACCTTCGCTCGATTGTGCTCACTGGATTTTGTGGGGGGCTAACGACGTTTTCCTCGGCCTTGGCGATTCCAGTGATCCTTCAGCGTGAGCACGACTTGAGGTATTCAGTCCTGCTGGTAACCACTACCCCACTACTTTGCGCGGGAATGTTTCTCGCGGGAATGACGCTCGCACACTGACCACGTCGCGAGTGTTGGACCGTGTCGTCTCAATTGGTCCTGCGGATTTTCTAAGAGTCAACCGTGAGTTTGCCTAACCCTTGTTTGATACGGGTTAAGGACCGGTTTAGAGAGGCGTAACCACGGCGACGCGGCCGTACGGAGCGGCCCAGGAAGTTGGAGGTGCAGTGATTGTGCCTATCTCGTTGCACGGGATAACGCTCGCCAGAGAAGTTCGTGGGCACAACTGTTTCCCAAAAGAGTTGTGCCTCCATGAAACGCCCAGCGACGCCTCGCCTGGACGTCGGTGGAATGCGTGGTGACACCGCAGATGTGTGACGAATATGGAGCGAGTGCCGGCGCCAGTGTCAGAACGTCAACGCCGCTCCTTCGTTATGGGCGGACTTCGAATTAATCGATTGAGTTAGGTTGAAGAATGGCACTGGATGACCGAATCAAGATGCGTGACTACTACGACAATCTTGGCGATGTTGAATGGGAACGCCTCGAAACCACCCTTCGCGGCCGTGTCGCTTATCACGTTCACAAACGCTTTCTTGAGCAGCACGTCAACGACGGCGACCAGGTGTTGGAAATTGGTGCGGGGCCTGGTCGATTCACGCTTGTTCTGGCAGACATCGGGGCCACGATTGCGGTGACCGACTAGTCCCAAGTACAACTCGACCTCCACCAACAGCACCTGGCAGGCACCGCCGCTGAGGCGTCCGTTGTTTCGCGCTCGCTCCTGGACATTTGTGACACATCCAACTACGCGGATGCCACATTTGATGTCGTTCTGGCCTACGGCGGACCGCTCTCCTATGCCTTCGAGGATGCCGAAGAGGCCCTTAAAGGATTGTTTCGCATCACGAAACCTGGTGGCGTCGTAATCGCGTCCGTCATGTCAACGATAGGTTCATGGCGTTTCTTTCTTCCCGGCGTCTTGGCGGACATGGATGCAGTTAGCGACGAAGCAATGGCCATGTCGTTTACGACTGGCGATCTTCGTCACTCCCAGTCAAACCACGTGTGTCAGATGTTTCGATCTCGCGAGATTGTCGACTTGGTCGTTCGCTGCCACGGTGACGTGGCCGCTATGAGCGCAAGTAATTGGTGCTCGCTCGGTGATCAAGAAATGCTGCTATTGCTGGAGGCCGATTCAGTACGCTGGTCCGCATTCCTCGACCAAGAGGTGTCCGCTTGCGCTGAGCCTGGCGCAGTCGATGGCGGTACGCACGTGCTATTCGCCGCTCAACCTCGTACTTAAGTATCTGAAGATTGATTCTCGCGCGTCGGCCGGTGATCATGCGTTGACGCCGGCCCCTCCTTACCCTTGCGTCCGTAGATATCCTCTTGCGATGGCCGCGTGGACGATATCGATCCGGGACGCGACAATTAAAGATTTAGATGCAACGTCTGAGATTGTCAGTGCAGAGTCGGGAGAAAACACGGTGGTATGGCGCGAGCGTTTCGCAGCAGTGCTCGCCGACCCGAGTAGACATTTTCTGGTCGCCACGTCTGAAAATTGCGTTGTCGGTTTCGGACACACTCGTTTCATCGTCAGAGAACGAGAACCGGGAGCCCAGTTGCCCCCAGATGGCTGGTATTTAAGCGGCATGACGGTTACATCCACTGCCCGGCGCCGCGGTATCGGGACCCAGTTGACGGTGGCACGGCTCGACCGTCTTCGTGAAGTTGCCGAATGTGTCTTTTACGTCGCCGAACAGGAAAACGCAGCAACCTTAGAACTCCATCACCGTCTTGGATTCTTCCAAATCGGCACCATTCGATTGCCGGAACACGACCGGGACATGATTCTCGAACGACTCAACTTGTCACCATTCGATTGATCGCAATCGCCAGTGAGTCCTTGTGTATGTCGCCCTCCGATGACGGGCACATTCGCCACCCACGCACTGTGGGCTTGAATGATGTAACTATTCATGAGCGAATCGAGTGCGACATGGCCAAACTGATCTACTCCACCATCACATCACTTGACTGCTTCGTCGAAGACAGCAATGGCGGATTCGACTGGGCCGAGCCCGATGAAGAAGTATTCTCGTTTGTCAACGATCTCGAACGCCCCATCGGCACCTATCTCTATGGACGCCGAATGTACGAGACAATGGTCTACTGGGAAACAGCATCGACCCAGCCCAATCAATCAGCCGTTGAACAAGATTTCACCGATATTTGGAGAGCGGCCGACAAGATTGTGTATTCAACAACGCTCACGACCGCGACCAGCACGAAGACGAGAATCGAACGAGACTTCAATGTTGCCGTCATCGCGAAGTTGAAAGAAACGGCGCAACACGATTTGTGTGTAGGTGGTTCAAACCTCGCGTCACAGGCTCTCGAGGCCGGTTTGGTTGACGAGATTCAACTTTTCCTTACGCCGATATTGGTGGGCTCTGGCAAACCGGCCTTTCCCATCGCCACCCACCTACCACTAGAACTGTTGGAGCAAAGGCTGTTCCGTTGCGGCGTGGTCTTCCTTCGTTTCAATAGCGCGAGGTGATTTTCCCGAACCGTCAGCGCACAACGGTCCGGGGAGACCTTCAGTGCATTTTGAGGGATAATCTCATCACTCAATCACCGCATCCGCTGAAGCAACTGTCAAGGAACGAGGTGAGTTGCTCGGAACGTCTGTTCAAGACCAAGTGACCGGCTCCGTCACGTTCAATGTCGAGCGCCGGACAAAATGCCTCATTGGCCCCACAGAAGAAGTGTGGCGATCCCTTGACGCCTCGTTGCTGACCAGTTCTCCAATCGGATATGACTGCGCCGGAGTCAATCTTGTCCACCGTTTTGAGACCGTGGGTCAGCGCAATCTCGGCGAGGACCGCGGGCGACGAGATATCCAAGCCCCGCTCGAAGAGTGCATCACGTAGGGCGAGGCTGACGGACTCCCCTATCGCAACGTCCATCTGATAGGCGGCAGCGGCAAGGATGAGGGCGGGAATCGAGGTGGTTGGAAATGTTTCCTGCTTGAAACCGGCAAACAGTTCGGGTGCTACTTGCTCGCGCAGGTCGCGGATGTGTTCCAACGTCGTTGCGGCATCGAGTGGGTGCCCGTTTACCAGTTCGAGGGGCCATGCCCGTACCACTAGCGGCACTCTTTGCCTTCCGAGTCGACGACGTTCCGCGGCCGCAGCCTTTAGACCGACGTGAGCGAATGGGCACCAAATATCGGCGTACACCTCAATGATGTCGCGATCGCCACTAATGTCTTTCATTTCATTACCAACGATAGGTGCTTCCGATTGTGCGGTTCATCGACGTTTTCACGTGCATTCTCCCAGTAATAGCCGTGCTGGGTCTGGAAATCTGATTAGTTCACGCAGCAATAACTATTCCGGTGCGTTATTTCCGAAGCATGGGTGAAGGGCCATTGCCGGCACCAGAACTCACATCTTTTGCAAATCGAGCACGATATGGCCCGACGGCGACGTGAAATTTCTCGTTACGTTGAATCGGCTTCGCGTAGTGCCGTCAAAGAGTCTTCGGCCACTGATGACGACGGCCGGAGCAATGACCAGTCTGAGTTCATCAACTAGTCCCTTGGCGAGCAACGTTTGACTCAACGTGACGCTCCCATGAATTCCAATATCCGCGCCCGATTCGTTCCGCAACGAAGTGACGAGCTCCTCAGGTGTACTCGGCGTCCACGTCGAGTTCTCCCACGTATTCTCAAGAGGTGTTGAACTCACCACGTGTTTCGCAACGTGGTTGATGAAACTGGCGAAAGGTTCGTCCGTACTGTTGGGCCAATACTGGGACCATTCGTCGTACATCCTGCGACCAAGGATGACCGTGTCTTGGGCATCAATCACCTGTTTGAGGTGTTCCTCCATGCTGTCGTCAAATTCGAGGATGAAGTTCTCCGGGGACTCCGCCACCCCATCAAGTGACAACAACTGGTAGAGAACGACCTTGCGCATTTCGACCCCCGAAGTCAACCTTCGATCAACACTGATCGAAGATGTTTCGCCGACAAATGTATCGCTCGAGTAGTGAGTGGTTGAATTTTCCAGTATCAGTAGGCATCAATCAATGTCCGTGCCTAGTTACCAGTGAACATGCCACAAATTGAGTTGACGGTTAGAGGCTCTGTGCATCGGCGAATTGACGTCGATGGGCACACTTCCTTTCATGGGGTCAACGAACTCCCTTTTTAGTCCGCGCGTCGGTGTATTAAATGGGCATTGACATTCTGATGAATGGTGCAAGTAGGTTGAGGCAGGGAGCTAATTGGGGCCCATGACATAGTTGGTCGGAGTGGAACATGAATCGGGTGTTCTGGAGGCAGCGGCGGTTGACGAGAGCGACTATCGTGGCTCTCCCGATGACTGCAGTCGTCATTTTGACCGTTGTTCTCGCGCACAGCTTTTGGTTGGCTACTCTTGACGCTGCCAATCAGCATCACCTACAGGGTGATCGAGCGGCGACACCAACGTCACATCTAATTAGTCGTTGCTCAACTTAACGCCCCCAATGGCAGAGTTCTTGGTCGGACGTGAAGTCGACTTGATAAGTCGAGAACGCCAAGCCGCGTCGAGGGCTCCGCGCAGTAGTCAACTGGGACGTCAACGGAATGGGAGCCCTGAAGAGTACGATTCTGCTCGCCAAAATTCCCATCAGTCAATCGATTTGGTCAGTACTCTACATTTGATGGATACTCCGTGGCCCGGTCCTACACCACGCATCGAGCCCGACAGGCTGGCGTCGGAAAGAGATGCTCTGGAGGAGTGGATTGAGTACCATCGCGCGACTCTCCTTAGTAAATGTCAAGGTCTGACGGCCGAGCAACTCGTAACGATGTCGGTCGACCCCTCCTCGTTGTCGCTCTTGGGAATCGTTCGCCACATGACCGAGGTGGAGCGCTGGTGGTTCCGAATGCACGCGGGTCAAGAGGTCGTTGGTTGGCTGTACACATCTGATTCGGAACCCGACAATGATTTTCGCAATCTCAACGTTACCGACGCCCCGGCGGATCTCGCCGCTTATGTCGCCGAGTGCGAACTTGCACGACGAGCGGTCGCCGGAAGATCGCTCGAGGAGATTGTTCCAAGTCGCGGCGATCATCCAGATCGGACGAGGAATCTGCGCTGGATCTTCCTGCACATGATTGAGGAGTACGCACGTCATAACGGACACGCTGACCTACTACGTGAGAGAATTGATGGTGCCACCGGCGATTGAAAGCTCCCCAGCTCACTCGAGGTGCAAACTCTAGGTGAAGCTCTTCACCGGGTTTATGAGCCTTGGCGGATGCGATAGGGCGAAGACGAACCGTGCGTGTTGATGAATGTCGGGTTCAATTGATGTGACACCTGCCAAATACCCTTTCCATTCATGGGCTCCGAGCCACAGACCATCATGATTGAAGTTGCTGACGCCGTTGCCAAGGGCCGTGCGGGAGACCGAGTGAGTGCGCGAGATGCACTCGGGCGGCTTTGGAAGAATGTTGGAGCGGTTGGCGACCCCTTGTTCAGGTGTGCCATCGCACACTCCATGGCGGACCTCCAGGACAACTTCGACGAGGAGTTGAAGTGGGATCTCCTGGCAATGGAGGCAGCGACATCATTGACCAATGAACGCATTCGAGAAGGTGGAGGCGATTCGTCGGCGGAAGCTTTCCTTCCATCCCTCCACTTAAATCTTGCGAACGACTATTTGAAATTGCGCCAATTCTCACGAGCCCATCGACATCTCATCGAGGGCAGAGGTTTCCTTGTCTCACTTGGCGTCGACGGGTATAGGGAAATGATTGAGAAGGCATTCGACCGAATTGCTGCTGAATTAGCCACCTCAACCAAGTAGCGAGTTCTGGCGTCGGATTGGGATTGACATTATTGGGCCGTCGCACCTTGAAGCATTTGTCACTTAGGCGACAGCGAACGAATGAGAATATTGAAGGTGTTGAGAGTTCACACTCGTCTGATCCCCGAGCCCGCATAGCCCTGTTCGCTCATATCGTTATTCGCCCTTGCCAACGTCTAGATTCCGAAGATGATGTCAAGAGGAGACGTGGAGCGTTTGGTCAACGTCAGAGTGCGGCAACGATGTCGGTGCCCTCCTCCACGGCGTCGATGTCATGTCGCTGGATTCGCGAACTGACATCGGGTGTTCTTCTGGCACTTGCCGGACTCCACGTGGCGTGGGGGTTCGGCTCCTCATTTCTCTTTCGAGACCGTGTCACGCTCGCCGATGCAGTCACCGGCACTGACGAGGTCCCAACCCGTTGTGCTTGTTTCACAGTCGCCGCAATTCTGGCTGTTGGTTCGGCATTGGCGGCGGACGGACAAAGACTCCCGCGAACGTTGCGTTCGCGCGGTCTTCGCGCAATGGCCGCGGTTCTTGGCATGCGAGGAGTCGTTGGACTTCTCAACAAGACATCGTTAATTTGTCCGGGCAGCGATTCGACAACATTCCAACGTCGGGACCGTACGTGGTACGCGCCCCTCAGCGTCTGCCTCGCATGTGGTGCTCTCTTCAGCGCTCGCCGAATGTAATTAATCGTGTATTCCCGGTGGGTCCTCACCGACCAATCCGTCAACGGACTCTCGAATTATGTCGGCGTGCCCGACGTGTCGGGCGTACTCTTCGATGAGGTCGACGAGTGTTCGTCGCAAACTTGGTGCTCGACCGTCGGGCCACTTTTGCATCATTGACTGATCGAGGTCGCCGTTGGCGAGGGCTTGAGCGACGTTGCGTCTCGACTGATCGACCATGCCTTGCCAGAGATCGTAAAGATACTCAGGCTCATCAACAAAGGCTGACGCCCACTCCGAATCCGCGTCCCCACTCCGAATCCGCGTCGCTCTCCCAATCGAGCGCGTTGAATGCTGCTGCATGTTCACGGTCGAACAGGCGGACGGAGAAGTAGTAGTCCTCAACGAGCGCGAGGTGCTTGAGAAGTCCCCCGAGCGTGACGGACGACGCACCAACCCTCGCACGAAGCCCCTCGGCGCCGAGTCCACTGGTCTTCCACGCAAAAGTTGCCCGTTGACGATCAAGCGAACCCAATAAGGTGGCGATTTCATCGCCGTGGACCGGGGGCTCGGGCCATTCGCTAAGACCGGCGTAAGTCACTCGACGAGCATACGTCCATTGGACCGCCAAATCTTGACTCGCATCGTAGGGTGCTTGGTGGTCGACGTTAGTCACATTGCGACAACGAGCGAGACGCCATTCGACGAGAAACTAGAATGACTCTTTGACTACTAGCGGTGCGCCGGGAAGCCTGGTCGGCAAAGGGGCTTTACGATGAACGCGCAGTCCCAGGATCCAGACGACAATGATCGCGTGCTCGTCCTTTCCGCGTTGCGGGTATCGCTTCTAAGTGTTGTGTGGACCTTGGTCTCGAGCACTTTGGCGGTTGCAATCGGACTTCGCCAGAAGGCGTTCGTACTTGTTACATTCGGTGCAGTTGGCATCGTCGATGCCATTGGTTCGATCGCCCTCTCACTGCATTTCGCGCACGTTCTTCGACGTCAATCGATTTCTAGTCGACTGGAAACGACAGCGCACCACATTGTGCTGATTGGATTGCTGGTGGTGGGAAGCGCCGCAGTCGTTGTCGGTGCGGTCCGGTTGGCCGGTAATGCAACGAGCTCGACGTCGGCGCTGGGCGTCGCCTTGGCGGGGTCCTCACTGATCGCACTCTGCCTCCTCGCCGTTCGCAAAATCTCGGTCGCGCGGCGACTTCCAAGTCCACCGCTTCGCTCCGACGGCCACCTTTCCGGCGTGGGCGCGGCCCTCGCGGCGGTCACGCTCATTGGCACGTTTCTAGAGAGTTCGTACCATGTGCCCTGGGCGGACAGCACGGCAACAATCGTTCTCGGCGTCATCGCGGTCGGACTCTCAATCAATACCCTGCGACATCGACTCGATCAATAGGACTACGTCGAAGTATTTGACGAAGTCGTGTTACGGACAACTCGCTGCGTAGGCGGGTGTCCCCGGTTGCAGCGCCTGGCCGGAGTTGGGACTTACCATGAGGCACGATTCGTCGACGGCGACGAATTGACGCGCCGGAATCTGCTTGAGCTGGTCAACCTCGACGCCCGTCCAACGCGTGTCGGCTGTGCCCTGAAAGTACCAGTTGCTGCCGTTGTCGGTGAGGATAAGTCCGTACGTCTTCATTGTCGTGAGCACTGTCTGGCAGAAGTCTGCGCACTCGGACGTGGGCAGCGTAAAGGATGAATTGAGTCGGAACCGAGCACCCATCGGCGGACAGTCAGCATTGGGTTGCCCGGCCTCGTGACGCGCGGGCCAGAGGTAGGACTCCTGTGAACACTGGGCGGTGAAGCGTATGGCGTGGTCCAAAGACCTCGACGCCACTTCGTTGTAATTCACGAGACCCGGAAAGATGGGCAGACCCGCGGCATCGGCCGACGTCCAGCCGTTTGGACGCAACGCGTTTGAGTTCAGGTTCCAGATGGCGCCTGAACCAGCCGTCGAGGTCCCGCCACTATGAAAGTTCGTGTCGAATGTCTCAAAGAGGGTGCAGGCGGCCGACGACGCTGACTTATAGGGATCGACCATCAATGCGTGGCGGTCAG
>CAJDUS010000016.1_pt1 | contig 27630 bp, 21 predicted proteins | sample 7390831 | NCBI WGS metagenome assembly CAJDUS01 (sample SAMEA7055684, study PRJEB34461) | soil metagenome | biome: terrestrial ecosystem; feature: Peninsula; material: soil | place: Antarctica | collected 2016
TGCTGTCGTTGGTGTTGTCGGAGGCACGCTGGCAATCGTCGTCGTCGAGGCGGGTGCCGTGGTCGTCGTCGCGGCAACGGTGAAGTCCGCTGCGTTCAACGAATTCTCTAGGCTGAAGTACGTCGTAGATCCGGTTGTGAGCCCACCGGCAAAGTTCACATTGCCGGTTTTGTAAGCGGTCGAGGAACTGAATCCACTGAATGATGTAAACGGACCGGCATAGTCGAAGCCGTCGTAGCCGTTCCAGATGCTGGTTGCAGGAAGGAAAGGGCAGTCCGCAGCGCCTTCGCCAACCAAACCGGTGCCACTCCAGGTGTAGATCAGGTTGCCATACTTCTTGGCGCAGATCCCGTCACCGTCAAAGGCAAAAATGTTCTTTGTCGAACTGAGGACAATCGTCGAGACGTCGCCACCGCTGTTGTTATAGATACCCACAAGCGTGTCATCGTGTCCATCAAACGGCCCTTCATTGGTGTTCTGGACGATCGTTGAAGTGCCGTTGCTATTGAGAATTATCAAGAAGGCGCAACCCGCCGTATCGTTACCAATACTGGGACACTCATTGAACGGAGCTGTAGTTGCTGGGGGTGAGATAGCGCTTGACGAACCCGCGAAGATACTGAAGAATGCTCCAGCGATTGCCACGGACGCGAAAACCGCACCAATTCGACGAAGCGCCCCCGCAGATGAGCGTGCGGACCGGGTTCTCTTCGTCGAAGGACGCCCAGAACCGGTGGTCGCAGACCCTGATGGGATCTGATTCATTAGTTTTCTCCTCTAGCCCCTAAGAATGCAGAGTCTTGCAAAACCCCTTCGAATTGTCAAACCGGAGTCATCGCGTTGATAATTCGTTGACATTTCGGTATTTTTCTGACCGCTTGCAATTCAGATTGAACGGGGCAGTGGGTAAGGAGGAAAAGTAATAGAAATTATGTCGCATGAAGTTGGGGCCAACTCCCCCTCTCCTGCTTGTCGGAAAGGCGCTGTGAGGTGGTACACCATCACGGCATGTGAGAGTTTGCACTTGTTAGATAGCACCAAAGAAAACAGCCCCACTCGGAGAGTGGGGCTGTTTCTTAGGGTGAAGTACTGTCACTCCATTTTGCGGATCCTGTTACGAAATACTTAAGCCTGGCGTCGGCGCCGAAGGGCAAGAGCCAATCCGGCCAGGCCTGCGAACATCAGCAATCCACTAGCGGTCAAAACCACACCGCTGTCAGTCGAGGCGGCAGATCCGCCCGCACCCGTTTCCGGAGCGCCCGATGGAATCGTGGCAGTGGCGAGGCCCGGCTGCGATGTTGGCGTGCCAGGAGCACCAGAATCAATTGTCGTCCCCGTAACCGCTGGTGTGGTCGTCGTGGTGTCGGCTGGCGCGGTCGTCGTAGTGTCGGCTGGCGCGGTCGTCCCAGTAACCGCTGGTGCGGTCGTCCCCGTAACCGCTGGTGCGGTCGTCGTGGTGTCGGCTGGCGCGGTCGTCGTGGTGTCGGCTGGCGCGGTCGTCCCAGTAACCGCTGGTGCGGTCGTCCCCGTAACCGCTGGTGCGGTCGTCGTGGTGTCGGCTGGTGCTGGTCGTCCACTTCGGCGCGGTCGTCGTGGTCCAGTGCCATGTGGTCGTTGTTCCGTGGTCATGGTGACTTTGACGAGCTTCGGTCTGCCTCAATGTCGTCGTCGTACACGCGTCTGAACCACCACGGTTGGTGTTGTCATGACTCGTCGTCGCGTTGGAAGCAAGTGCTGGAAGCGCGAGGATGCTCAACGTAACGGCACCCAAGACTCCAAGTGCTGTCCGTGAACGTCGAAGTATCCGTAAAGTCGTTGCGCGCCACAGCCCGACAATTTGTCGCGGAGTGAACGCCTGGCCGCCGCCACTAATGATGCGGATGTTCTTCTTCATGAGATACTCTCGATCCGCCCCTGCGCTAGTGAAATGTAATATAACGATACTTTGTTGTCAAGGGGTTGTTTCGTCATGGTTGACCCATTGTTGGGTTTTCTACGAACATTCGTGAATCGGGTCACAAGTTTCCCTTTAAATCAAAGGTTTTTGACGAATAAGTACCTCAAACATCCGGAGTGAAAATATATCAAATCGGCCACAAGAATCAGAGAAAAATGACTAATCTAGCCACCGGGTTGTGACGAAATATGCACCAACAATAGGAATCCGTCGAGAATCGTCTCTCGTACTTGCGTCGATGGTCACACGTAATTTTTGCGTCGCGGCCGAATCGGCCTTACAAACCTGTGCCGAGAGGGCGGACCAAATTGTAAGTAAATGGGTACGATTCATCTTCCCAAACTTCGTTCGCTACACGGGGCAGGAAAATCGGCCACCTAGTATCGTCACCACCGAACGAATCGTTACGACGCCTACATATTGGGCCACAGGGAAGCGAATGAAATGTCCAATAGACCCGAATCCTCTAAAGTCACCGCAGCCTGGGAGGAGTGGATGTCGGACCTTTCAACCGCGCTCGAAAACGACCAATTTTTCTTGGTTTATCAGCCAGAGATTGACTTACACACCAACGCCTTCGCGGGTGTTGAGGCCCTCCTTCGATGGCGCCATCCCACACAAGGAGTCGTGAGTCCCGACAGGTTCGTCCCCGCCTTGGAAGCGCAAGGACTCATTGTCGACGTTGGATCATGGACCCTCTTAACAGCCTGCGCCCAGGGAAGCGAATGGCACGACAAGGGGTACCGGTTCCCGGTCTCACTCAATATTTCACCGTTACAGCTCGAATCGCCGGCGTTCGTATCTCAAGTTGAAGAGGCGCTTGACTCAAGCCGTTTTCCGGCGTCACTCCTCGTGCTCGAATTTGCTCAATCAACGTTGACGTCAAATTATGACGAACAGTTGGCGTCACTGAAGAAGCTAGGTGTACGTCTAGCTGTTGACGATTTTGAACCGGGCGCGTCGCATCTGGACAATTTGGCGATGTCACCGGTTGACATAGTCAAACTAGATCGGCAATTTATTGCTTCAATGTCGCAGTCGGATGCCGCCGCCGACTTCGTGCATTCACTCGTCGCAGCGGCCAAGGGCTTGCATCTGCAGATCGTGGCATCGGGGATTGAAGACGATGAACAACGTCGTCGATTGCAACTTGAAGACGTGGCGATCGGTCAAGGCTTTCACTTCTCCAAGCCTCACGTAGCGGCCGAGATAGATCGCTACCTCGAGGACTTCTCCATATTTTCAGGAAAGCCCCTTTGACGTATTACGAGACGCTGCGAATGGTGTGCGAAACGTCCCCCAACGACGTGCTCTTCGACGCGCCAAGCACAATGTTGGCGCCAACGATGTCGTTCAATTTTCTTCAACGAGAAGCGTGACGGATAGTGGCGAAGAACCTGAAAAGTACTGGAGGCGCCCCAGACCTTGGGGTGAGCGGACCGCTGGAACTTTCTAACGAGTCCCGCGAGGCGATACGGAAGTCGCAACGGATTGCAATTCAACTCCACCAGTTAATCGCAGCTTCCATAACGGTCACCACACTGCGCAACGAGTCCGAGATATTGAAGAGCCTCGCCGGAAGTACAAGGATTGTGTTCGACGCAGACGTGGCGATTGTGACACTCGACAGGGGATCGGTTGCCCCGCTGAGGGGCGTTGCTCGACGAGGGAAGCGACCCCTTAGCGAGGTACCGAACGACGTCGACGACGAAACATTTCCTACCAGTTGGGAAATTGGTGGTGAGACCCGCGTCGAAGATGATTGGCTCGTCGCACCAATTCTCGAACGCCGAGACCGAGCTCGAGGCGTTATTGCCGTGCGCCGCGGTGAGGCCTTCGAGTTCGGTGACGAAGACAAGGAGGTGTTGGTGCTGCTTGCGCAGATGGCGTCGAGTGCGCTAAGCGCGGCCGAATTGAGTAGAACAGTTCAAGCGAGTGAGGCGCGACTGCGAGTTTTGATTGAGACCGCACCAGTGGGAATTGTCGAAGCTGACGTTGACGGGAACGTGCGCTGGTGGAATGCATCGGCGAGCAGAGTGTTCGCGTGGCCGGACTTTGCTTCTGTCGTCGATCCGGCAACGACGACGTTTCCACCTTCGACATTGCCCGGTTTGCACGAACTCTGGGCGGAAGTGCGAAAAGGTGGAGCGGTCGACGGGCGCGACTTCGTCGATGTAGAAATCGCCGGTAAAACGAGAGTATTGACGGCATCGGCCGCGATGCTGCCGACGAGTGACGGAGCGACACCGGCGAATCTGACATTGATTGACGACGTCACGAATAATCGAGAGTTGATTGCGGAGTTACGTCACGCGCACACTATGGAGACCCGTGGTCAAGTTGCGAGCCGAATTGCCCACGACTTTAACAATCTTCTCACCCTGATCTCTGGCTACGCCGAAATCCTTTCGAGTGAACTCACTATCGACGAGAAGTCGAAGCAGATGGTCACTGAGATTCAAACGACGGCGTCGCGCGCGTCGTTGCTGACAGGTCAGCTCCAAGCAATCGGTCGAACGTTCGATCCCGAACCAGCAGTGTTCAATCCGGTCGCCATCATTCACGCCAACGCCGAAGTGCTCGAGCGGATCCTTGGCCCGTCGATCCAACTTCAGTGGTCACTGAATGAGAATGCCGGCAACGTGCGAGCGGACGCCGACCAATTCGAACAGATGATCATGAATCTATCGATGAATGCGCGCGACGCAATGCCCCAGGGTGGGACGCTTTCAATCGGGGTTACGTCGTACGCACTGTCGAGTGAACGTGGGCTCGACCTCGGAGTCGAGCCTGGCGAGTACGTGATGCTCTCCGTTGCCGATAATGGTCTTGGCATGGATGAAGAGACCCGTGCGCGATGTTTTGAGGCGCTCTTTACGACCAAGGGAACACTCAAGGGCACTGGGATGGGACTCGCCTCCGCGCGACGACTGGCAGAAGATAGCGGGGGAGCCATCTCGTGTCGCTCGAGCGTGGGCGAGGGGACGACGTTCGACGTCTTGTTGCCGGTGGTCGATGAGCCAGTCGCCGCGTCGCCAACGAGCATCGAAGTTGATCGGCCACGGGGATCGGCGACAGTTCTCATTGTTGACGACGATGAAGGACTGCGAAACTTCATGAGCCGCATCCTGGAGCGAAACGGATACAGGATTCTGACCGCCGACTCTGCGGAACAAGCAATCGTCGCCTTCAACGACTTCCCCGGCTCGATTGATCTACTGTTGAGCGACGTGGTGATGGGTGCAATGTCGGGTCGAGAGCTCGCTTCCGCGTTACAGGCAAAAGATAAGGCGCTTTCGATTCTGCTCGTGTCGGGCACCGCAAATCGATCGATCATTGCTGATCTCAATCCCGCGGCGAGTGACTTCCTCGCCAAGCCCTTTCAACCCAGCCAATTGATTGACAAGGTGCACGAAATGATGGCGCGAAGGGCGTGATGCCTCGAAGGGTCTTGGAAATTAGGTAGGCACCGACTCCGGTTCGAAGCGGTAACCGACACCTCGCACTGTGGTAATCCAACGAGGTTGATCCGGGTCAACCTCGAGTTTGGCGCGAAGGCGTCGGATGTGTTCGGTGACCGTCGCTTCGTTCTGCCATTCACTCGAAGATTCCCAAACGTGTTCGAGCAGCTGTTCACGCGAGAAGACTTGCCGTGGAGAACGCGCGAGAAATGCCAGGAGGGCGAACTCTTTCGAAGTGAGCTCCAAAAGGTTTCCACGCAGATGAACTTCGTGGGTGTTCTCGTTGATGAGCAAATCACCGAAGTGCAGCGTAGGTGCGTCGATGTGGAGCTGGGCCAGATTGGCACCTGATCGGCGTAGCACCGATTCGATGCGCGCCGACACTTCACCGAGCGAAAACGGTTTAACGATGTAGTCGTCCGCGCCAAGTTTGAGTCCGGCGATTCGCTCGGATTCAAGCCCTCGCCCGGTAAGGAAAATAACCGGCACGTCACTGATAAGTCTGATTTCGCGAAGCACGTCACGGCCATCTTCAGCGCCGAGCACGATGTCCAACAAGACCAGGTCGGGCTCCATGGACGAGGTGGCCCGGACCGCTTCGCCTCCATCCTGGGCAACCAGGACTTCGTGACCCTCGCCGATGAGGAACGTGTCGAGCAGTTTGGTCATTTCAGCGTCGTCGTCAACGACCAGGATCTTGGTCAAAATTCTCCGTCCGTGTTAGCAACCAATTTTGTGACAAAACCATGACAAAGTACACCGTATTTGTGCACGAAGTGCTGAGAACAACAGCCTGCGAGACGTTGGGTGGTTGACACGTTGACCATTCTATGGACGTTGTGTGTGAATTCTGGTTGTACGGCAAGGAAATCTCGACGGACTAGGTGGTTCGCGTTACGACGTCGCCGTGCCCGCCGTGTGAGTTTTTCAACCACACGATGAACAAATCAGAGCACTTGAGGTCCACCACGCGAGCTAGCTGAATCACTATAGTTTCAAAGGAAATGGACGCAATTTCACGGTCATCTCAGCCGGAGCGCGGAACGGAACAGGTGGTCAGTGGGTAACTCAATTGGTCGTCGTTACAGGTACGGCGCGAGTTTTGTTGACCAAGAGTCAGGCGTTCGATTTGAAGGTCACCATCCCCTCGAACGGCCCGACCTCTGGAAGATCTACCTCAACGAAGCCGAGGGAATCTTCCGTAGTCGAGGTTTTGAGGGCACATTGCGAAGGGCGGAACTAGAAGAAGGCAATGGCGTTCCCCTGTTCATTCTCGGCTTTGATGGCGACGGGGAACCGGTCGCCGGTGTTCGCTTTCATGGCCCTCTGGAAGGTAGCTATCAGGCCGCGATCATCGAAGAGATGGCCTCCTCGCCCCAAATCGACATTATTCGCGACTTGATTGAACGAGAAATTCGACTCGGTTCCCTTGAGGTGAAAGGCGCGTGGTCAAAGGGTGCGTCGGTGGTCGGTGTGCGACTGCTCGCCGCAATCTCTCGTTCGGTGACGCACGCCATGAACTGGCTCGGTGCAGAGTTCGCCATTGCCGCCGTGTCGGACACCTTGATGCCCGTTGGTGATGTCACCGGCGGCGTCCAAGTAGGTACCGAATGGGTGCCCTTTCCCGACGAGCGCTATCGGACGGTTGCGGTCTCGTGGCACCGTGGTCGAACCTACGAACGCTCCAATCCGGCGAACCAGCAGGCGTTTCGACGCGAAGCGGAACAACTACTGCGCGGACCTATCCGAATGGGAGCAGGTCCGATCGAGCCAGCGTCCACACGAACGAGGGCAGCTCGACCATTAATCCTCGACGTTGGCGAACGCGCGCAACGTGAGGTGCTGCGAATCCTTCGCGAAGACTCCGCCCTGCAGATTATTGACCGACTCAGTGAGCAGCGCGAACAGCTCGCCGAGATTATTCCGAAGCCGTCGGCCGCGTTGATGGAGGAAGGCTCTCGGTGGGTGTACTACCCGTGGCGTCGGGCTGTCGTTCGTCTCTTGGCGCCGCGATCTTTTTCTACGCTTCGATTGGATCGTAACCGTAACAAAATGACGCGCGCGGAGCAGGCCCGTCAACGATCGCTTCGAATCGGGGTTGTTGGTCTCAGTGCCGGCCACACAATCGCCCACGTCATTGCGATGGAAGGGATTGCTGGCGAGATTCGAATGGCTGATTTCGACACGCTCGAGCTCTCCAATCTCAACCGCGTCCCCGCGAGCGTTCTCGATCTCGGCGTCAACAAGGCAGTCGTCGCGGCGAGGAGGATTGCGGAGATAGATCCCTACTTGCGCGTGGTCGTGGAACCGGAAGGAATTCGTGCTGAGAACTTGGGAGAGTTCTTGGACGGTCTCGACCTGGTGATTGAAGAGTGCGACTCACTCGATATGAAGTTCCTCGTTCGTGAGGCCGCGCGCGAACGACGCATTCCCGTGATCATGGAAACGAGTGACCGTGGCGTGCTTGACGTGGAACGTTTCGACCTTGAACCCGATCGTCCGATTTTCCACGGTCTTTTAGGCGACATGGATTCGTCCAAGTTGGCCGGCCTCACGACGGCCCAAAAGGGTCCGTACGTGATTCGTCTCATTGGTGCGCGCGAAGCGTCGTCGCGAGGCGCGGCGTCACTGTTAGAAGTTGGACAGACGATTACCGGCTGGCCGCAACTCGGTAGCGAGATTACCTTGGGCGCGGCGACCGTGGCCGCGGCCGTTCGTCGAATTGGGTTGGCCGGCGAGCTTCCTTCGGGTCGAGTGCGTTTCGACGTGGAAGAGATCCTTTCGGGACTCGGTCCCGTGGAAGTGAATCTCGAAGCCGAAGCGGATCTCTTCACACCGCCGCCGGAGGATCCTCCGTTAGTTAGTGACGATCCAATCGTTCTGATTGTGGACGCCGCTCGCCGTGCCCCGTCGGGCGGCAACGTCCAGCCGTGGCGCTTTGAGGCCGACGAGAACGAAATTCGTTTCTTCATGATTCCCGAACGTACGTCCACGATGGACGTCGCATACCGTGGCACCTACGTCGGCATTGGCGCGGCACTTTTCAATGCTCGGGTCCAAGCGGCGTCGATTCGAAAACTCGGCCTGGTGAAACTCTTTCCCGAAGGGCGAACTTCGCAGCACGTGGCATCCATGACGCTCGGCACGTCCGACGACGTAGCGATTGCACCACTTCGCGAATACTTGCACTCGCGCGCGTCCAACCGACGAATGGGTCAACCGACATCAATCGACGAAGAGACCTTTCAGACTCTCACGCGTGGAGTGGAGCGCGAAGGCGCGCAACTTCGAATTGTCACCGAACGCGACCGGATCAACAGCGGTGCGGAGATTCTGGCCGCGTCGGACCGCCTGCGATTCTTGCTCCCGACGGTGCACGCGGAAATGCTCTCCGAGATCAAATGGCCGGGACGCGACTCATTAGAAGAAGGTCTCGACGTACGGACACTCGAGATGGATTCGGGCGGTTACGCCGCGCTCGAACTCCTGAGTCGCCCCGACGTGATGGGCCACCTCTCGGATTGGCGCGCTGGATCCGCGCTCGGACTTCGCATGCAGGCGTCGATTATGACGAGTTCAGCGTTGGCGATCGTGACGGTACCCCGGGCCGACCCTATGTGGTACGTGCGCGGAGGGGCAGCTATGGAACGCTTCTGGTTGAGTGCCGAAATGCACGGGCTGGCAGTTCAACCAGCATCGCCGGTCTTCCTCTACGCCGTTGACGAAGTCGACATGTTGCAGATGGCGGGGGAGCGCTACCTCGACGAGATGCACTCACTGTCCGAGAAGTTCTACGATTTCTGGGGTTTGAGCGAAGGTGAAACGGCAGTGATGGTCTTTCGGATCTTCCAGGCACCCCCTCCTTCGGTGCACAGTATCCGACTCCCCCTCACTCATGTTCTCAGTCGTGAAACCAACTCAGTTTCACCGATTGAGCCGTATTCCATTGAAAATCATCGATAAGTCGAGTGAATGTAGGGGTTTACTTCGAACTCTCCCTGTGCAATAATCGTTATCTGGTTAGCAAACCAGTCAGGGGAAGGGCTTTCGAGCACGACTCCTGATTTAGACCTTTATTTGTCGGCGAAGGTGATTCCCCAATGAGAAATCCGAACCACTCGTACTTAGACCGTGCGGGCGAAGAGACCCGTCTGGTCGTCGAGACACTTCTACAGGTCGTCCCCGGTACACAAATCGTCGCCGTCGTGACGAATCTCACAATTCCGATTCCCGGATTCGAGCTTGATCCCCTCATTGGCACAGATTCCGAAAAGGCGTTCGAATCGATCTCAGAGCGGGTACGAAGTCAACTCAACGGTGAAATTCCACCGAACGCGTTCTCGTGCGTCGTCCAAGGTGTGGAGTGGGGTGTGCTCGTCGACCCGATCGTGGTACAGAACGGCGATCAGGAAAGCAACGAAGAAGGTCGTATTGTCGGCGCACTGGTGGTTGCGCGACACGGTCGCACGTGGTCCGGACGCGAACGATCGCTCACCAAGGCTTTCAGTAGTCTCCTCAGTCATGTTGCAACCCTCGCCACGCGCGAGGGAATCTTGTTGCATCAGCGACGGCTCGATGAATTAGTCGCTCAGGTGGCAGAAAAACTCATGTCGGCTTCGGCGACCAACCGGCAAGAAGTGCTCGATTGGGTATGTCATGTTCTTGCAGAATTCCTCAGTGCGGACGTCGCGTTCATCCGACGCAACGATCTCACGAGGGGCCTCTCGATTCTCGACGCCGAATGGCCAATTCGACTTGATATTCCCGATCCCGATCCGTTGGGCGAAGTGCCTTTTGACTCGGATCCGATTTTCATGGCGCTTCGCGATCTACGCGCGCCTTACCTCACTGGTACGAACGACCTTAATGACGACTACCGCGATCTCACTATGGAGGGCGGCGGCATCACGCCGGCCGCCGGCGCGGCCGTGCCACTTTTATTAGGCGATACAACTTGGGGCGTGCTCGGCTTCTTGCACTTCAATCTTCACCCGTGGGTCCAGGCCGAGGTCAATGCCTTACAAGCCGTGGCCTCCATGCTGGTCCAACTTCAGGGCCGTATTGACGCGGAGGAGCGAACGCGCTTCAACGCCAATCACGACGAACTAACGGGCCTACCCAATCGACGTGCGCTGATCGAAGAGTTGAAGATTCGTCTCGACACGAAGCGCCAGACGGCCGTTATGGTCATCGACCTCGACCGTTTCAAAATCATGAATGACTACCTGGGACACGGCAGTGGTGATCGACTTCTCGTGACCATCGCCGATCGGATCCGTACCAGCATCCGCTCTAACGACTTCGCCGCCCGACTGGGTGGTGACGAGTTCGTCTTCATTGTGGATAAGGCTAAGAGCGAGATGGAAGTCCTCTCGACGGCCTACCGCATGCTCGACGTCATCGCCCAACCAGTTGCGATCGCCGGTCAAGAGGTCACCCACACCGCCAGCATCGGCATCGCCATGGCCGAACCCGGGGAACAGAGTGGTCTCGACCTTCTCGGATTCGCCGACGTCGCCATGTACGCGGCCAAGGCCCGCGGGCGAAACCAGGCCGTCGTATTCGACCGCGAACTTCGCGAAGAAGTGAACGACCGCTCCCGCACCGAGCTGATGTTGCGCGACGCCATTGATTTGGGCGGTCTACGCCTTCACTTTCAGCCCGAGGTCGACCTTCGTACCGGACAAGTCCTGGCCGCTGAAGCTCTCGTTCGCTGGGAGCACCCAACCAGAGGCCTCCTCGCGGCGTCGGAGTTCATTACCGTCGCTGAAGAGACCGGACTCGTCACTGAACTGGGGCGCTGGGTATTCGCTGAAGCCTGTCGTCAATTATCGATTTGGCAGAACGAGTACGCAGATTTGCCCTTCATCGTCCGTGTCAACATGTCACCGGCCGACTTCAAGATGGGCGACCTCGTCGAATTCGTCGAGCGCACACTTCGCGAGAACAACGTGCCCGGAAACCGCCTCTGCATCGAAATCACCGAATACGCCGTCATGGATCAGCCTGAGCGCATTGCCGGCATTCTGAAGGGCTTCCAGTCTCTCGGTGTCGAGATAGCCCTTGATGACTTCGGAACGGGTTTCGCCTCGATGACCGGGTTGAAGAATCTCCCGGTCAACCTCTTAAAGCTCGACATGAGCTTCGTGCGAGGTATCAACTCGGATAACTACGACCGCGCGATCGTCGAGTCGATTATCCGCCTCGGCAGTGCCCTTAACCTGGGCGTCATCGCCGAGGGCATCGAATCGAGCACGATTATCGACAAACTCCTCGAGCTGGGCTGCCACCGTGGTCAGGGTTACCTTATTTCACGGCCGGTTCCGCCCGCCGAGCTCGCGGACATGCTCCGTCAGGGTTCCGTTTCGTCGTCGATCCTGCACCCCCGTGGTGCCTCGTCGCTCGAACTGGCAGACTTGCAGTTGTGACCTCAAAGAACGGCTCGACCGCTGAATCGATGCGCCACGAAAGCGACGACGACCACGAGGGAAGTGCCTCGTTGTCGTCGATTCACGCCGCCGACAACGAGCACAACGACTTCACAGGTGAGGACTACGAGCCCTGGCTCTTTCAAACGATGCTCAATGAACTGTCCGAGCGCGAGCTAGGCGTTGGATTCATTTACGCCATTCTCGATCTCTTCGCCGAAAGACACGGACTGAGTGACGTCGCCGTCGTGCTCGTCAATGAAACGTTTGGCACGCAGATGTTTCGATTGGGCGGCACCGCTGTCACCCCCGATATGGCGGCACATCTCAGCGCCTCACCGGGCGTGTACTGCGAACCGGACCACGTACCGCTGGCCGAGTGTGACGCTATCCGCACGGCGTGCCAACTCGCCATGTCATTGCACCTGGCGCGTTTCAGCGCGGCCCACGATCCCCTTACCAATATTGCGAACCGTCGTAGTTTTGACGAGGCGCTTGAGATTGCGGCCGCCCGCAGTGCCCGTTACGGCTGGGCCTTTACCTTGGTGCTCGTCGATCTCAATAACTTCAAACTGGTCAATGACCGCTCAGGCCACGAGTACGGCAACCATCTACTTCGCCAGTTCGGCTTCGCGCTTCGTCAGGCCGTGCGTCAAGGCGACATGGCGGCACGAATTGGCGGCGACGAGTTTGCCGTCATTTTGAGTAACGCCGAAGGTCACGAGTCCTCGGGTTTCACCGAGCGACTTCGCGGTCACCTCGCCTCACTCGGCAACCCCGTTGAATTCACCATTGGTACGGCGACTTCGCCACGAGACTCGACTGATCCGGGCGAGCTCTTACGATTGGCCGACGGTCGTCTCTACGAAAAGAAGGGCATTCGAATCTCATGATGTCAAGAACCGAAGAGGACTTTGAGTTAGAACTGCGATCGCTGCCCGGCGTATTGAACGTCGGTATCACGAAGCACGCAAACGGCGACGTCAACGTTGTGACGCTGGTCGCTAACAGTAAGGACCCCTCGGCCACGCGCGGTGCGGCAACCCAGATCGCGAGTCTCTACTACCCCGAAGCCGCGGTAGTTGTGGAGGACGCGAATCGAGCAATGGCCGATCACAGCCGTGGCGATGGTCCTCGCGTAGCGCTCATTCGAGCGGACTACGACACGACTGACGGGTTCTGCGAAGTACAACTCTCCGTCGACGGGCGAACTGGCATTGGTCGAGCCGGCAGTGGCCCGCTCATCGGTGGTGCCGAGGCGACACTCGCAGCACTGCGCGACCTGGGCTACGACGTGCCCTATTCGCTGATGACAGTGACGAATGTCACGAACGGTCGAGACTGGCCCGTGATCGTCACGCTGCGCTCATTGGCGAATGACGCCGATCGCTTCGGCATCGCTCGTTCAGAAGACGACCTGATCTCAGCAGTCAAAGCCACACTCGACTCGCTCAACCGGTTCTTGTCAACACTCGAAGGTCGCATTTAAGTCCTTTTTTGTGCTCGTACCATTGTCGTGGTCGAGTTCCACGAATCCTGTCGCGGCCCTCGGCGAACGGTTCGGGCTTACGCGGGCGTGACGACGGCGTCGTATGTTCGCCCACTGAGCTCGGCGAGCCCAGCAGTTCGAAAGCCGCCGGCAAGCGCCGTGGCAATGGTGAGCCCCCCCAGTGCGGCGTCACGTGGCAGCACGAGCAACGAGTCGAGCGCCCCGCGTGCAACGACTAGACCTTGGACCCGGGACTCGCGAGCGACTTTGTCAATCACCGCGACGTCCACGGTTCTCGGTAACTCGACCACCGGATTTTCGTAACGCGTGTTGCGAAACGAACGGAGGTCACGAATCATCTGCAGCGAATCGCGCCCCACCCGCACTGTGGATCCGGCAATGTCGTCCCAAGTCACGTCTATTGGAGAAATGCTCAGGCCTAGTTGATCGGCGAGGTACAGCATCTCGGCGTCGTAGACGAAGCGGTCGTAGAAGCCGAGCAGTCCGAGTATCCGAGCCGGCCCGAGTTGAAATCCCTTACAGCCGCACTGCGTATCGCGCAACGTGGTACCCGTGTAGTGACGAACGAGTCGATTGAAAGCCCGCCCGGCGAACTTACGAAGAAAAGTGTCGTAGCCGGTATTGGCTTCGTGATCTCGGGAACCGGGCACCAAGGCGCTGTCGTGGAGCGCGATGAGGATGTCGGGCAAGTGCACCGGTCGTATTGAGAGGTCAGCGTCGGTGGCTATGACCAGTGGTGCCCGCGCGACCGAAATACCAAGGCGCACGGCGGCCCCCTTGCCACGGTTCGTCGGTTGCTGGACGAAGAGGGCGTGAGGTAGATGTCCATAGACATCGTGCGCCACGTGCATGGTGTCGTCGGTCGAACCATCATCGACAACAATCACTTCTATTGCGTCGGGACCCATCTCCTCAAGAACTGGGCGAAGTCGGTCGAAACCGGCTGCGAGTCGTTGGGACTCGTTGTAGGCCGGGATGACGAGGGATGCGGTGATGGACACGGTGCTCAATCTGGTGTGGGAACGCGGGAAGCTTGAATGAATCCCGCGTATAAAACGGTAGTACTTTCCCGTTCCGCTGAGCGGCCACTCGGGGAGTGCCGACGCGCCATTCAAACTCGAACGACTGCTTGTGATGCCGACTGGTAGCTTCGACGCGGCATGGCATTGGTACGATACGGCCCTGTCGCGATAGGTTTTTTGCTATGGGAGTCTTCGTCGTCGGCATGCACCGATCGGGCACATCGGCGTTGGCCGGAGCGCTCGAAGCGCTGGGATTTGAGGCCGGCCCCGCCGATGACCTCATGCCCGCCGATATCGGCAACCCAAAGGGTTACTTCGAACTGAAGTCCGTTGCGTCACTCGATGATGAAATATTGACGCACTACGGCGGTAGCTGGGACTGCCCACCGATTCTTCCAAAAGGTTGGGAGAAGGACGAAGCGGCGAACGCGTACACCAATCGGGCCCGAGCCCTTCTAAATGAGGTGTACGCGACGCAACATTTCGTCATGAAGGATCCGCGTGCTTCGCTTCTGTTGCCGCTATGGCGAAATGCGACTGACGACCGCGCCTGCGCCATCGTCATCGTGCGAGAACCGCTCGAGGTCGCGGCCTCCCTGACGCGACGAAATGGAATGCCGACGTTGACCGGTTTGGCACTTTGGGCTTTTTACAATCGATCGCTCTTGGCAGGCCTCGAAGGACAACGCGTTCACGTGTGCAATTACGCGGACTTAATCGAGAAGCCCACGGTCGTTCTTCAAGACGTTGTCGAGAGTCTTCAGTCGTGGGGAGAAATTGACAACGACGTTGACGTCGACAAAGCGGTCACGACCATCCAGCCCGAACTCCGTCGCAACGCGGGGTCAGCGGTACAACTGGCCCCCGGAATACCCCCCAGCGAGTCGACGGCCCTGATGAAGTTCGTGATCGCTCTCGGAGGTCGACACGATCACTTCGATGGCCGCGGAGTGCCCGAACCGGGATGGTGGGAATATCCGCTCCTGGACGAGCGACGAACGACGTTGCACTGGGCGTGGTTGAAGATTGCCTCGCTGGAAAGGCACAATGGAGAACTCGCGACTGAGAATGGGGTGCTGTGGGAACGCAACGTCAATGCGACGGATCAGGTGACGCAGTTGAGTGCGCGCGTTGACCACTTTGAGAATGCTCTTTCGACCCGCGTCTATCGCACATTGAAGAGACCGTTCACGAAGTAAGGGGACGAATCGGAGCTCGAATGCCAGTGGCCATCGCCACGCTACCGTCGATGCTTACGATAGTTTTTGTAGGGCGCTTTGACCTTCGTCTGAAACGCCAACATTCGATATGGCACCGACTGACGGGATGACGATGGCGCTGGTACTGAAGAACTACTTCGAGGTCGAGTGTTGCTTGCCGTCTCTCAATTCGAAAGTGCGTTTTTGAACATGGTAGGGACGAGTACAGCGACGTTCGTCATCTGGTTCACCGGAATATCTGGTGCGGGGAAATCTACGATTGCTTCGATTGTCGAGCAACAACTACGCGATCGAGGACTGCCCCTACACAATCTCGACGGTGATGAATTGCGCCTCGGTTTAAACAGGGACTTGGGATTCACCGACGCCGACCGGCGCGAAAATATTCGACGTGTCGGAGAACTTTCCCGACTCTTCAACGATGCCGGCATGATTGTCTTGGTCGCGGCGATCTCTCCGTTTCGTGAGGGTCGCGATATGGCGCGTGAACTCGCTGGCCCGAATCATTTCGTTGAGGTTCACGTTGACACGCCCCTCGAGGTTGCTGAAGAGCGTGATCCAAAGGGTCTCTACCAAAAGGCGAGGTCGGGGCAGCTCCAGAATTTTACGGGCATTGACTCTCCCTATGAACCCCCTCTTCACCCCGAAGTGCACATTGACTCGACTCGTGTATCGGCGAGTGAAGCGGCTGACGAGATTGTGCGAACGCTGATTTCCTTGAATCTGATTATTAAGTGACGAATCGCTCATCGCGTACGCAATGCAATGCAATGCAGAACATCGCAAACGTCCGAGGCTCCCCGGGATTAAGTGCGCCGCCAGCCGTGAAGAATCCTCGCTGATCCAAAGAGGCCGCTCAAACTCGCGGCGATCATCAGGACACAGATCACAATCAGGTTCGGAGTAATCGCGATTGTTGCCCCACCTTTTGTACCGTTTTGGAAGAACGACGGTGCGACAGTCCCCTCGAGCGCCCACCACAGGGCAACCGCCCCCGTGATGACGACCATGGAAAAGGCCACCAAGTAGGCCAGACGGGCTTCAAAACGAAGTACGCCTCGCGACAAAGTCATTCGGCGAACCGATAGGACTCCCACGGCGGTCCACTCAATGATGACGCCACACACCAACAGACCCAATGCGACGAAGGCTAGTGAGTAGTTGAGGTTCTCACCATTTCGCTGCACGACAGAGAGCCCGTGGGCCCATGCTTTGAGGACCAACAGGGTTGCCAACGCGGCCAGCGAAAGGAGAGTGGCCGCGACCAGGTGTCGCCGGACGTGACGCCAACCGTCATTCCTCAGGAAGGAAACGAACGCCGGAAGTGCCGCCAGAGTACCGACGACTACTGCGAGTGATGCCAACCCGCTCATCCACACGACGAGGTCGTAGACGGAGGTGACCATTGCTCTTGATGCGACCGGGACCACTCGTGCGTAATGTTCCGACTGCTTCTGGAACATCGCTCCGGCTATCACGAATGCACTCCACGAGCAGAGCACCAACAGCGCTCCAGCCTGCACCTGAGAGCGAGCGTCTCGTTGGAAACCTACGAGCCCGGACGCGTGACCTCGTTCTCGTAAGCCGGCCCTAGCGATGCTCCATCGAAATCTGATGGAGGGACGCTTTTCACCGATGACGTCTTCAATCATCACAACAAGTTCGTTACCGTAGCGTTGGCGCCACGGTGCTGGATACCACCGCAAAAGTGATTGCGACCAGTCAGTGGGAGCCATTACGCGGCACCTCCAACGAGCCGCAGTCGCGTCGCCCCGACATTGGCCAGTCGACTCATCTCGGCGACGGCATCCTTGAGGGCCGCAGTGCCGTCTCCCGTGATGCGGTACGGACGTCGACGATCGTCGGTATCCAAGGGTTCAATCAGTCCCCGCTCTTCGAGCCGGGTGATTGCGCCGTAGAGCGTGCCCGGTCCAAGGATCACACCAGCGAACGACTCAACGTCCTTCGCCAAGGCGTGACCGTGTTTGGGACCACCCGCGAGGCTCGTGAGAATCAAAAGGGGAGGGTCATTCATTCGACGAAGACTCTCGATGCTTCCAGTTCGTTTCATGTCTCGATAGTACTACGTGGGACGTAGTACTGGCAAATCTTCTGCGACTCACGTTTTACTCGGCAAATGACCTCGTGAGAGGGCTACGGCTGATCGAAAGGAATGACGGGGGGTTGGGGCAGTAACTCGCCGCTCAACGTAGTTGGACCGCCGCCAAGCGCCATAAGGCGGATGAGATCGAGTTGGCATTGGTCGCGATACTGTACCGCTGCCGCGTATCCGCTCTGGCTCTTTCGTCGCAAGGTTTCGTGATCGACGTCCGACGTGACGGGGGCTCGTGGATCTGTTCCGTCGACAACGCCAATTGCTCCGACACTGAAGTGGTTCTGGTCCAGCGTTTGAATGTGCGCGAGCGCACCTTCCCAGTACTGAAGGGCTCGTTCGGCGGCGGCCAGTGTGTCACGCTGTTCAGCGCACTGAGAGGGGCGACGCTTTTTCCGAGAGTACGTCAGGATAACGAAGCCGATGCCGCCAATAATGAGAACGCCCGCGCCGAGACCAATCAACAATCCAGCGTTGTTTGTCGTCGTAGGAGTTGAGTTGCTGGCGACGGTGTCGGCCGCGAACGCTGCCCGAGCACTCAGTAGCGAGCACAAAGTCGCCGAAACCGTGGTGGCACAAAAAATGCGACGAAAACGCCCCACCCACCTGACTACCTTCATATCAGCACGCACCCGCTTCCCCTCGCGCACGCAACTGGCGTCCACCGGCAGAAACGATAGTTCGCGCCGTGCACAAATGCTGACTATCGCTCGCGTAATCACTGGCCGTGGCCGACATCGTTGAGTAATTAGTTGGCGTTTTCCCCATCGGTTCGCCGAGGTATTCCCAACGGATTGTTCTCTTGTAATGATGGGGGCAGATAAGCATCCGCGACGCCCTGGTAACTGACTGGTCGCAGCCAGCGGCGGAGTGCCGCCGCGCCCACGGACGTCACTGCCGCTGACGTGGTCGACGGCCACGGTCCGCCATGCTGCATTGACCAGCTAACACCCACGCCGGTTGGAAAGCTGTTGGCGATGACGCGCCCAGATCGTGATGAACCGAGTGCTATGAGCCACTCACTGTCGGGGTCGATGTCGGCGGTGAAAACACTGAACGTCAGCGCCGGCTCACTCGCCACCAAAGCGTCACGAAGTTCGTCGCTGGATGCGTAACGTACGACCAAGGCCAGAGGCCCGAAGCACTCCTCGCGCAGTGCGTAGGCGTCGCGGCCGACAAAGCGCGACGCGTCAACTTCGTACAACTGCGCCCACGCGTGGGCGTCATCACCGGCGCCGCTATTACAAAGTGCTCGCACGTCACTGATGTCGGCAATCGAGGTCGTTCCAATTCGAAAGTTATCGGCGATACCGGCCGTCAACATGGTGAACTCGCCCAAGGACGAAAGTGCGTCGACGGTCGCACCAACGAGCGCGTCACCGGCTCCGCCGACTGGCACGAAGATAAGACCGGGCTTCGTGCAGAACTGTCCAGCACCCAATGTCATGGAACCGGCCAGACCGGAACCAATATCGGTGCCCCGTTCGACTGCGGCGCTCGTCGTTACAACGAGAGGGTTCGCCGAGCCCAACTCACCGAAGAAGGGGATGGGAACCGAACGGGCGTTGGCTCGCTGCCAGAGGGCCAGTCCGGCGCCGACCGAACCGGTGAAGCCCACCGCACTGATCGCTGGCGTCTCCACCAAGGCGGTTCCGGCGTCGAAGCCAAAGACCAGGGCCAGCGTGCCCTCGGGAGCTTCGCTCTGCTTCGCTCCTCGATCGAGTGCCGCGAAGGTGGCGGCGCTCGTCGCGGGATGCGCGGGATGCGCCTTTATCACGACCGGACATCCTGCCGCCAGTGCCGACGTGGTGTCACCCCCAGGAACCGAGAAGGCGAACGGGAAATTTGAGCTCCCAAAAATGCCCACCGGGCCGATGGGCGTGTTGACGCGTCGAAGATCAGGTAGGGGCCCCATTGGTGACTCGGTTGCGTGATCTAGTGTCGCGTCAAGAAACGCACCGTCCTCCACGACGCCGGCGAAGAATCTCATTTGGAATGCCGTCCTTCGCAGTTCCCCCTCTAAACGCGGTAAGGGAAGCGCAGTTTCATCGTGGGCCAGGGTTACCAAGTTCGTTGCGTCGTTCTCGAGTTCGCTGGCCATGGCGCGCAGCATTCCGGCACGCCATATCAATGGTCGGCCGGCCAAGTCGAACGCGGCCGCCGCGGCCCGACGTGCGAGCGCGTTCACTTCGTCGGCCGTTGTCTCGGTGATGGTGAGTTCTTTCGTTTCACCGGTCGCCGGATTGATACTCGAGACAGTGGTCATGATTAGTTCTCTTTTCTAGGGGAGGCGAATCGGCGCGCCCTGCGTCGGTACAGCGACGGTGACGAGGTTGTGGCCGCAGAGCGACGCGAGCGCGAGGCGGTCGAGCGAGTCTCCGTAAAAGGCGATATTCGTGGGCGAAAGTATTAGTTCACCGGACCACTCGTCGAAGATTAATTCGAGTCCCTCTTCACGAGTCCATCGCCAAAGCTGATTGGGCTGATAGCACGAGATGAGAAGGCCCCCGTCGGCGTCGAACGCCAAACCATCGGGCACGCACCGTTCAAGCGGAATCGTGCGCTCCAGAGCTCCGCCAGCGAGGTCCATTGAACTAACGCAGGGAGCGGCCGACTCGACAATCCAAACCGTCGTGTTGTCAATCGCTATGCCATTAGCGAACTCGAAGGGCCGAGGGCTGACGTCGGAAGTCACACCGTTGGCGTCAATGGTGAACAGTCGACCATTCACCTGGTCGAAGGTTCCCGAATCTGACACGTAGAGCAGCCCATCGGGCGCGAAGGCCGGGTAGTTGGGGTAGTTGATTGCATCACCGAAGGCCACGACGTTGTGTTGATTGTTCATTTTCCACACCTGGTGGTTGCCGGGGTCACAGATGTACAACGAACCCCTTTGGTCGAGCGCTAGACCAAGTAATGCACCGCCTTCGACCACGGCGACGATTGTGACGGACCCGTCGAGTTCCACACGGTACACCTGACCGGCTTCACCGCCGGCCCAGATGCACTGGCGCGCCGAGTCCCAACAGACGCCTTCAATGTGATCGAAGCCGCTCGCGAGAACCTGATATTGGAGATGGTCGGGGAGGGTGTTGGGCATATCTACGATATTCGCAGACTGTCGCCGTTCACCGCGTCGAAGAAGTGAAAATGTTCGGGATTGAACCGAATCCGAAGTTGATCGCCAACCGCCACGTGAGAGCGAGGTCCCATTTTTGCTACCATCGTCGTCGGTCGCGCAACAACCGCGCCGTCGTCATTGACAACATCGGTGGACGTGCCAGCACCGTCGACCAAGGAGAGATGGACGAGAATCTCGGCACCGAGGGCCTCTCTTCGTTCGACCTTCGTAGCGAGTGATCCCGCGACGTCATCGGCGCCTAAGACCTGCACGTCCTCTGGTCGAATGCCGAAGACGACGCCCGGACCGTTACTCAGTGGAAGCGCATGCGATGAGGAGTAGTTCATTGGTATGGCGACTCGTTGGGTGCCGAGAACCAAAGACGCACCGTCCGCCGTGTCGAGTCCGGCACGCAAGAGATTCATTGGCGGCGATCCCATGAAGCCAGCGACGAATTCGTTTCGTGGGTGATCGTAGAGATCTTGGGGCGTGTCGCACTGCTGAAGTTTTCCGCCGCGCATCACGGCAACGCGATCGCCCATGGTCATTGCTTCAATCTGGTCGTGCGTGACGTACACGGTGGCGACGCCGAGAAGTCGTTGGATTCGCGCTATCTCGAGACGCATCTCGACGCGCAACTGCGCATCGAGATTGGATAGAGGCTCGTCCATGAGGAACGCTTGAGGGCTTCGAACGATGGCCCGACCCATGGCCACGCGTTGGCGCTGTCCACCCGACAGCGCCTTTGGTCGACGATCCAGGTAATCAGTCAGGCGAAGAATCGCAGCTGCTTCGCCGACCTTCTTTGCAATCTCGGCCTTCGAGTGTCCCCGGATCTTGAGTGCGAATCCCATATTCTGCGCCACGCTCATCTGGGGGTAGAGGGCGTAGTTCTGAAAGACCATGGCGACATCGCGGTCCTTGGGTAGGACGTTGTTGACGACGGCACCGCCGATGGCGATTAATCCGGACGTGATGTCCTCGAGACCCGCCAACATGCGTAGGGCCGTTGTCTTGCCGCAACCCGAGGGTCCTACGAGCACCATGAATTCGCCGTCGGCCACGTGCAGGGATAGCTCGTCGACCGCGCGAATTTTGTCTCCGTAGATTTTTGTGACGCCGTCGAAAGTGATCTCGGCCATTAGCGACTGCTCCTTGAATTGTTCATTCGGCGGTTAATCATCGGTCGATTCCCATGGTGAGGCCCTTCACGAGGTAGCGCTGAAATCCGAGATAGACCACCATCGCCGGCAAGGCGCTGATAATTGATCCGACCATGAGCTCGGGAATCGACGTCGTCCTTCCGGCGGCGAGGACCGCGAGACCCACGGTGATGGGCCGTTGGGACGTGTTCTGAATGAAGAACAGGCCGACTAAAAGGTCATCCCAAATCTGAATGAACTGCAACACGGTAACGGTGGCAATAGCTGGAACCGCGATCGGGATGACGAGTCGCCACAGTGCGCCGAAGTAGCTAAGTCCGTCAACGATGCCTGCTTCAATGAGTTCGTCGGGCACGCCGCGGAAGTACGTCGTGAAGAGAAAAACGGAGAATGGTGTGCCGAGTGAGGCGTAGACGAGGATGGCGCCGGTGTAGCCACCCGTGAGATGCAGACGCGTCATGTTAACGAATTCGGTCATCAAGATCGCCTGGAGCGGAACCATCATGGCGCTCACGATGAGCAGAAACACCATGGTGGACATCCGGAATCGCAATTTTGCGAACGCAAAGCCGGCCGGCAGCCCTACGAGCAAGATGACGAAGATGGAGGCCGAGCAGACAATCGTCGAACTGAGCACCTCTTGGCCAATCGGTATGACCGACGTGAGGCTCGACCAACTGAGCCACGAGAAGCCCGAACCGCTGAGGAACTGCGCCTCGGATTTCAGACTCGTGATAATCATCACCCAGAAGGGATAGAGCATGATAATCGCGACCACCACCATGACCGCGAAGAGAATCCAGCGCCCGGCCCTCTTCGGTTTTTTCACCGGTCCTAAGGAGGGGCTGGGCTGCCCTGATTCAGTCGGTGGCGTCAACACGGTGGTCATTCGTTTGATCCAATCAGTCGAAGCTGCACTACGCCGACGATGCCAGTAATCACGAAGAGGATGAGTCCGTAGAGTGCAGCGGTGCCGTAGTCTCCCTGATTGAAACCGGTTTCGTAAATGAGATACTCCACCGTGGTCGTCGCGTAACCCGGACCCCCGCCAGTCATGACGAAGATGAGACTGAAGAGCGCAGAGAAGAGGGCAATCACCGTCATGACGAACGCCAATTGGATGAATCGACTGAGGTGGGGAAGCGTAATGCTGCGAAATATTCGCCACCTGCCAGCCCCGTCAATGCGCGCGGCCTCTTCGAGACTCGGGTCCAAGGTCGCGAGTCCGGTGAGGAAGAGCATGGTGTTGGTGCCAACCATTGTGAAAATGAACGTGATGCCGAGGGCAATTAACGCTTCGGACTGATAGCCGAGCATGTTCGTACTGAAGTGAGAGAATCCCACTGCGTGAATAATCGAATTCAGGGTTCCTTGGTAAGCGAAGAAACGTTCGGCGACAAGGCCGAGTACGACCCACGAGATGGCGGTCGGAAGAAAGTAGATAGAGCGAAAAATTTTCCAACCGGCAACACGTTGGTGCAATAAGACAGCAATGCAGAGTGGTACACCAAGGGCAAAGGGAACTGACAACAAGAGCAGAGCGTTGTTGCGCAGCGCGGTCCACAGATTGGGATTGTGGAAGGCCTGCGACCATGTCGAGACACCGATCCACGTGGCCGTCTGGCCGTCCCACTGTGTGAAGGAGTAGTAGACGTCTTGGCCAATGGGAATACCAATGAAGCACACGACCAGTGCGATCGCCGGAAGTGCGAAGACCACGCCGGCTAGCTGGCGCCGTCGCTTAAGCGTCATACGTCGCGTCTTGGGAGCGTTGGCACTGATGGTGCTCATGGTCTCATTCCGCCTCAGGATACTTTGAAAAGAAACTCGCGTCCCCGCTCAACGTCGAACAACCAGTTGGGCGGGGACGCGAATTCTGTTACCGATTAGCCCGAGAACTTGGTAGAGCTCTTGAGTGCCGATGGCAACTGCTTCCACGCCGACGCCATGTTTTGGAGAGCCGCAAGTGGTGTGGTCTGTCCGGCGAGCACCGAAGGAAGCTCACTGTCCGCGGCGTTGCCCACGTTTACTTGGACGTAGTTGTCCATCATCGGGTACGGCGTCATGTGATTCACCGTGACGAAGTTCAACATCTCCTGGTTGACCGGGTTGGTCGTTTTCATGCCCGAAATATCGGGGATGAGGCCGGCCGCGTTGATGATGTTGCCGGCCTTCACCGTCGTCATGAAGTCCAGGAACTTGAAGTCGGCCTTCTGGTTCTTTGAGCTCTTCATTACCGAGAAGCCGTCACCGGGGTACTCTACGACACCATTGATTGGGGTCACCGAGTACGGCGGCACGAAGGCCGCGACGTTCGTACCCATGGTCTTGGTGAATTGCGCCGTATCCCACGTGCCGTCGACCATCATGGCCGCCTTGCCCTTTTCGAACTGCGTGATGTTGGCCGTGTTGGTCAAGACGTCATTGTTGGTGTAGCCGTCCTTCTCCAGCGTTGACCAGTTCTTTAGCTGGGTCACATTGGTCGATGACGTCCAAGGGATGGCACCGTCGTAGAGGCCCTTCCAACTGGTGAGCGAGTGCGCACCAATCATGAGGTAGCTCATGTCGTACCAGGGGTAGAACTGCGCACTGATCGCCTGGCCGCCGTTGCCGTAAACGATGGGCTGAATGCCCTTCGCCTTCAACAGTTTGCAGTCAGCAAGTAACTGGGACCAATCAGTGGGAACCGACTTGATGCCGGCCGTCGCAAACAGTTTCTTGTTGTAGAACCCAATGTAGAACTGGGTCTCTAATGGCATGACGTAGGCACCCTTACTGGCGTTGAAGTTCGGAGCCTCCCACTGCAATCCCTCCATCTTCGAGAGATCCGCGGCCGGCACGTTGCCCTTCAGGTTCACGAGGTCGTTGGCATATTTGAGGTCGTAGACACCGGTCCACATAACTGCCAGGTCCGGTCCGTTACCCCCAATCGCCGATGACTGCAGTAACTGAAAGTAGTTCGTTCCCGGTTGCGCCACGATGTTGATTTTGATGCTCGGATTCAGCTTTTCAAACGCTTTGACCAGGTTGGTCGTCGCGACCGCATTTTGCTCTGTTCCGTAGTTCTGCCAAAGGGTCAATGTCGTCGTTGCGGATGCTGACGCTGGCCCCGACGCGTAGAACGTACCGGCGAGAACAAGCGTTGCGGCCACTGCGCCGAAACTCCCCATTCGTATCTTTTTCAAAGTCGCACTTCCCCTTTCTCAACGAAGCCCACGGTGGACCCCGTTCCTTTGGATATTCCTCCTCAAGATCTACCCACTACCGGCTCTGTGAGGAGGGGCCGTTGCCCCGCTTCGAGAGCCAAGAAATCAAAGTCACAACCAACCGGAGCTTGGGTGACGTGCCGCCGATAAAGTTCAACATATCCTCGCGCTGCTGGTCGAGTCTGCTCGCCTTGTCGTCGTCGTTCGTCCAGTTCAAACGCCGGAACTTCGAGCTCGATGATGCCAGCGTCAGCGTCGACCGTGATGAAGTCGCCGTCGCGCACGAGTCCAATCACGCCGCCGAGAGCTGCCTCCGGCGCGACGTGCAAAAACACCGTGCCAAAACTTGTACCACTCATTCGTGCGTCGGTCACGCGCACCATGTCGGTAATGCCGCGTTCGAGAAGAGCAGCTGGTATTGGGACCATGCCCCATTCAGGCATGCCCGGGCCACCGATTGGACCGGCACCGCTGAGCACCAGGACTGCGTCGGGATCAACAACGGCGTTCGCATTGGTTCGACGACTCACCTCGTCCACGTCGCGCATCACGTACGCCGGTCCGCGGTGAGTGAGCAACGCGGGAGTCGCGGCGGAGCGCTTAATCAGCGCGCCGTCAGGGGCCAAGTTGCCGCGTACTACGCGAAACGCGCCTTTGGCGTCGACGGGATTGTCACGGGTGCGAACCGGTCCGTTCGCCGGCGCGGCCCGCGATTGCAGTTCACGGGTTGACGTGCCATCAGCGAGGACGACGTCGCCACTCAGTAGGTCACCGAGGGCCCGCATCACGGTAGGTACGCCACCGGCGGCGTCGAGGTCTTCCATCAAGGCGGTGCCTGTTGGCTCGACATCAACAATCACGGGTACAGTTCGTCCCACACGGTCGACCATGTCGAGGTCGAGGTCGAGACCGAGTCGACGGGCCATGGCTGTGAGGTGGATGACGGCATTGGTGGATCCGCCAAGAGCCCCGAGCATCGACACTGCGTTTTCAATTGACGACTGCGTAATTTGGCTCGTCGCGGTTTCACCGTTGCGCACGAGGGCAACGATGCGAGATCCAACCAGTTTCGCGACCTCGTGGTGGCGCGGATCGCCCGCCGGCATCGAGGTCGATCCGGGCCACGAGAGGCCGAGTGTTTCGCAGAGCGCGCCCATGGTCGACGCGGTTCCCATGGTGTTGCACGTTCCCTTGCCGAGCGTTAGTGCGTGTTCGAGGTCGCTCCACTGCTCGTCGGATAGGTTCCCGCGACGCCGTTCGTCCCACATGCGCCACAGGTCAGTGCCGGTACCAATTCTGCGACCCTCGAAGATCGCGACCGGCCGTGGTCCCGAAACCATGACGAGCGTCGGGACGTTCGTGCTGAATGCGCCCATGATGGCGCCGGGGATTGACTTGTCGCAAGCGGCCAACAACACGACACCATCCAGAGGTTGACTGCGCACCGACTCCTCAATCTCCATCGCGAGGAGATTGCGGTACAACATCGACGTGGGCTTCATCAGGTCTTCACCTAGCGAGAGCACGGGGAACTGGACCGCGATGCCGCCAGCCGCTTCGACGCCTTCGCGAAGGGTGTCGACGTAGAGCGCGAGTGGTTGATTGCAGGGATTGAGATCACTCGCAGAATTAGCGATACCAATAATTGGACGTCCGCCCTGGGCGTCAACGGCGGCACCTCCCATTTTCAGCGCGACGCGACTGTCGAGGGCGACTTCATCGTCACCCTTCACCCAGCGGTCGCTTCGCAAATTCATAGCTCGGGGACCCCAATACCCTCGGCACCGGTCTTGGAAAGAACGAGATCGACGCCGGACGCCTTGAGGAATTCCAGTGAAAGCGCGGCGCGGCGAACCTTCTCGCGCACGTTCGCCACCACGTCGCTCATTACCTGCTCACCAGCGGGATAGACGGCGCGCGCATTGCGTAGTCCGTACTTGGCGTAGAGCGGCGCGGCCACCGTCGCGATTTCGGCGAGTTCGTTGCCTCGCACCATGCCACCGAGCGCGTCGGGCGCTTCGAGGTAGAGATCGATAGGCGCATTGCTCAACGCACGGATCTCGGCCATTTCGGCGAGGTTCATATCGCTCGGCACGTTCACGGTTGATCCCCCCATGTCGACGAGTTGCTTGAACGACACTGGGTTCGACGGTGCCAGTACCGCCGAGACCTTCCACACGATGCTCTGCGGAAGTTCTCCTTCGGTCACCATTGTGGCAAGGATCTGCAGCAGTCCGGTGTCGGCAATGAGAAATCCCCGTATGCCGGCATCCACTGCACGCAGGATGTCCTCGACGGCGTAGCGGAGTTGGTCGAGCCCACGAAGACGTCCCGAAAGTAGAAGTCCATCGGGACTGCGCACCGAGCCGCCAATGCCAAACTCCTCGCGAGGTCCGACGAAGAGGTTCACCTCGAGGCCCTCGTCAGCA